>SWBZ01001092.1_pt1 | contig 115196 bp, 91 predicted proteins | sample 4693031 | NCBI WGS metagenome assembly SWBZ01 (sample SAMN10267274, study PRJNA491770) | bioreactor metagenome | isolation source: DHS bioreactor inoculated with | place: Japan: off Shimokita Peninsula
ATAACAATAAAGAAAAACAAACTGTTAAATTAATCGTTGAGTAATAAACTTTAAATTGATAAACATAAAAAAAACCTCTATTTTTCATAGAGGTTTTTTTTATGTTTAAGTTTAAAATATAATAAAATGTTACTTATTTTCTCAAAACTTCTATCTCTCCATTAACTCCTAACTTTATAAGTGCAGAAGGTTGATGAGTTCCATTATCTAAGGATGGATCAACAACATAAGTTACATTAGATATAATTTCTTTAGAAATATCATTAAATGTTAATGGAGTTGGGATATTGCTTATGTTGGCAGAAGTAGAAACTAATGGTTTTCTGAATTTTTGCATTAATTGATGACAAAAACCTTCTTTTATCATTCTTATAGCTATACTACCATCTGTTGCAATTACATTTTTTGCTAGATTTTTGGCATTAGGAAAAATAATAGTTGTAGGAGAAGTAGTTAAATCAATTAAGTCCCAAGCTAAATCTGAAACTTCTGTTACGTGTTTTTGCAACATAGCATCATTACTCACTAAAATTATTAAGCTTTTAGATTCACTTCTTTGCTTTAAGGTATAAATCTTTTTAACAGCAGTTTCATTGGTGGCATCGCAACCTAATCCCCAAACGGTATCTGTAGGATAAAGAATAATTCCACCAGCGTTTAATACCTCAATACATTTATTAATTTCGTTGGTCAAGGCGTATCGAATTAAAAATTAAGATTTTCTTGAAATAGCTTTTTCGGCTGCTTTAACTATAGCGTCAGCGCTTAAACCATACTTTTCCATTAGTTGAGCTGGCGTGCCGCTTTCTCCAAAAGTATCATTTACACCAACATATTCTATAGGCATAGGATTTTTTCTGCTTATTACTTGAGCAATACTATCTCCTAATCCACCATTTATCATATGCTCTTCAGCAGTAACAATGCATTTGGTTTTGTTGGCAGAAGCTAGAATGGCTTTTTCATCTAAAGGTTTTATGGTATGGATATTAATGATTTCTGCATTAATTCCTTTTTGCTCTAATATTTCACCTGCTTGTATAGCTTCCCAAACCAAATGACCTGTAGCAAAAATACTCACATCTGTTCCTTCATTTAGCATAATGGCTTTTCCTATAATAAACTCTTCATTCATAAAAACAGGGACAGCAGGTCTTCCAAATCTTAAATATACAGGACCTTTGTGATTGGCTATGGCTTTTGTAGCTTGCTTAGTTTGGTTGTAATCACATGGATTGATAACCGTCATTCCAGGAAGCATTTTCATCATCCCAATATCTTCTAAAATTTGATGGGTAGCACCATCTTCTCCTAAGGTTAATCCAGCGTGCGAAGCACAAATTTTTACATTTTTATCGGAATAGGCTACAGACTGACGAATTTGATCGTAAACCCTACCTGTAGAAAAGTTAGCAAATGTTCCTGTAAATGGAATTTTACCACCTATGGTCATTCCCGCTGCAATGCCAATCATGTTGGCTTCTGCTATACCTACTTGAAAAAATCTATCAGGATTTTCTTTTTCAAATTGATTCATTTTTAATGAACCTGTTAAATCTGCACAAAGAGCTACAACATTAGGGTTTTCTCTACCTAATTCTGTTAAGCCATCACCAAAACCTGATCGAGTATCTTTTTTTTCTGTGTAAGTATATTTTTTCATATTATGTAGGTATTTATTTTTATAATCTCACTTGAGTAGAAGTTCCAGAAGTTATTTTAAATGATTTTTCTTTAGTATAAATTACGTTTTTAATGTTCTTACCTCTATAAACTAGTCGATAGTTTCCTGGTTGAAGCACAATAGTTTCTCTATCTGTATTGGGAGAAATATTATAAATCCATTCTAGTTTATTATCTTTTTCTAATAAAATACTGGCAACACCAGAACTAGGTAGAAAAAATATACCTAGTCCAGGTTCGGGAATAAATACTTTTGTTGTATGGCTTTGTTTTATGTTGATGTTGTTTACTTCGGTTTTCGGTAGTGTAAGTATTTCTAAATCATAATCTCCCACAATGTATTTTGTTGTTTTTGAGAAGTCTTGAACATGAAAAGTTTTATCACTGTCTTTTTTTCTAACAATGCATTTTAAATCTTTGTATTCATTAAAACCATTCATCTCCATCTCTAAATAGCCTTGGGGAGCATCTAATGCGATAACATTATGAATTCCGGGAGTTATGGTAATATTTTTTTTAGAAACAGGAGGTAAAGTATGCACAACCAAATCGTATTCATTAGCATGGTTTAACGGAATAGTATCAGGGTTACCTCTGTGGTTAATGGTATGAATAAAGTTATATTCAATTTGTTTGGTGTAGCTATTATAAAAAGTCATGTTTACATCTGTTTCAGTAGGTAGCCCATTTTGGTCTAATAAATTTACCTGAACAGTTGTATTATTCATAATTTGTTTAATAATAATTCCCAATACATTTTCGAAAGAAGTAGCATTATCAGCACCATAATAGTTGCCTACACATTTAAAAGCATCAGCAATTTCAATATCTAGTCCCATACCAATTACAAAAGGCTTTAGTGTAACACCATTTTTCTTTAAGGCTAAAGCAACAGCACATGGGTCGCCACCACATTCTTCTTTTCCATCAGTAATTAAAATGATAATATTTTTACAGTTATCACAAGGAGGGAAATCGTTTTTTGTTTGTTCTAAAGAATAGGCAATGGGGGTTGTTCCAATAGGATAAATATTGGAAAGCTTAGCTTTAATAGCATTATAATTGTTGGGTTTAAAAGGAACTTCTAATTTAGAATCTTGGCAACTTCTATTACCTTGTGCAACAGAGAATTGATGTCCGTAAATTCGTAACCCCACTTCCATGTTCTTAATGGGTTTAAGACTATCCATTAAGTTGCTGAGTAAACGTGTAGCTACTTTAATTTTTTGTTCTCCTTCCCATTGTCCCAACATGCTTTGAGAGGCATCAAATAAAAACAAGATTCTGGTTTTTGGTTGTTGAGTTTGAGAAATAGCATGAACTGATACAAACAAACTAAATGTAAGTAGAATTGGTTTGATATGTTTATTTAACAGCTTCATTTATCGATATTGTGTAAAAGATTTGTTGGATTTTGTTGAAGAATTAATAATCACCAAGTGTTTCTTCTAATTGAGCCAAGGCAGTTGCTAATTGTTCATCATTTGGAGCAACTCCATGCCATTTGTGGCTTCCCATCATAAAATCTACACCTTGCCCCATTTCTGTTTTCATTATTACCATTATTGGACATCCTTTTCCAGTAAGATTTTTTGCAGTTTCCATAATAGAAAGAATTTCTTCCATTTTGTTACCGTTCATTTCTAATACTTGCCAACCAAAAGCTTGCCATTTATCTTTAAGATTTCCTAAATCTAATACATCTTGGATACTTCCATCAATTTGCTGTTGATTGTAATCAATGCAAGAGATTAAGTTGTCAATTTTATTGTGTGCGGCATACATAGCAGCTTCCCAAATTTGCCCTTCTTGCAGTTCTCCGTCACCATGAAGTGAGTAAACTAAACTATTGTCATTATTTAATTTTTTAGTCTGTGCTGCTCCAATAGCTACAGATAAACCTTGTCCTAATGAACCGCTTGACATTCTAACACCTTCTAAACCTTCGTGAGTGGTTGGGTGTCCTTGTAAGCGTGAGTTTAGTTTTCTGAAAGTTTTTAATTCATTAACATTAAAATATCCTGAACGAGCTAAAACACTATAAAAAACTGGAGAAATATGTCCGTTAGATAAAAAGAATAAATCTTGGTTTTTACCATCCATATCAAAAGGGTTGGGAGTATGATTCATAATTTCAAAATATAAAGCGACTAAATAATCGGAACAACCAAGAGAACCTCCTGGATGACCTGAATTTACTGCATGAACCATTCTTACAATATCTCTTCTAACTTGGGATGTGATTTTTTCTAACTCTATAATCGTAGGCATAATTTAAAAGGGTTTAAAATTCGATTCAAAATTAGTTGAATATTAAAAAATACCTTCCTTTTGTTAATAACTTATAATAAGTAAGGAAGTTTATTATTTACTTTGTTTTCGTTTCTTATTTTGAGTAGGATACCAATTTAATTCTTTTTTAATTTATCTAAAAAGTTATAATAGTTAAAATTATTTTATAAATTTAACCTTTCTAAATATAAATTTTAATCAAACTTAGACATATGAAACACTTTTATTCTGTTAAAAATATTTTACTTATAGTTATAATGTTATCGTTTTTTAGTTCTTTTTCACAAGAAACTAAAACAATATATTTTAAGTCGGGGAATTTCATACCCAAAAGAACTAATCTATCTGAAAGTACTTTTTTTGCAAATGAACTAGTAGGAGATAATTATTATAGAATCATTCAGTTTGCAGAAATTCCTACTCAAGCTCAGAAAGAAATTTTAGCAACAAATGGAATAACACTATTAGATTATTTACCTGATTTTTCTTTTTATGCAGCAATTAATAAGAATACTGATTTAAATGTATTAAGTTCTTATAAAGTAGTTAGCGTATTATCTATTTCAACTCAGTTTAAACTCACAAGATTGTTAGATGAAAAAAATTATCCTGAGTGGACACTGTTTGGAATAGATCAAATTGAATTAAATACCATGTATTTTCCGACTGTAGCTAAAACTACTGCTGAAAGTAAATTAAAAAGTTTAGGTGCAGAAATTACTATGAGTAATGATGCCAACATCATAAGGTTTAGAATCCCACTTAATAAAGTTGAAGTGGTTTATTCTCAACCTGAATTTTATTATTTTGAACAATTAGATGAACCACAAGAACCTGAAAATTTTAGAGCTAGAACTAGTCATAGAAGTAATACTATTGCAACCAATTATGTTGGAGGATTAAATTTTGATGGCTCGGGAATGACTGTGATGATGCAAGATGATGGTATTATTGGTCCACATATAGATTATCAAGGAAGAATAGACCAAAGAGTTACTACTGATGGTGGAAATCATGGAGATCATGTTTCAGGAACCATAATGGGAGCAGGAAACCTTGACCCTAAAGGGAAAGGAATGGCTTTTGGAGCAGATTTATTAGTTTATAGTTCTTCTAACAATAATTATAATGATGTTCCTACATTATATAATAATGAAGATGTAGTAATTACTTCAAAAAGTTATAGTAATGGTTGTAATGCCGGTTATACTACATTAGCTAGGCAGTTAGATCAGCAAAGTAGAACTTTACCGGCATTAATCCATGTGTTTTCGGCAGGAAATAGCGGTACTTCAGATTGTAGTTACGGAGCCGGAGCAGGTTGGGGAAACCTTACAGGTGGACACAAAGCAGGTAAAAATGTAGTTGCTGTTGGTAATTTAAGTTATATTGATGGATTATCCGGTTCAAGTAGTAGAGGTCCTGCAGAAGATGGTAGAATAAAACCAGATGTTTGTGCAGTAGGAACAAGTGTCTTTTCAACGATGGATGTAAATTCTTATCAAACTATAAGTGGAACATCAATGGCTTGTCCGGGAGTTGCGGGTGTTTTTACTCAGTTATACCATGCTTACAAAACTTTAAACAGTGGAAACAACCCTGATAATGCTTTAATGAAAGCAGCAGTTTTAAATACAGCAGATGATTTAGGTAATGCAGGTCCGGATTTTAAACATGGTTGGGGAAGAATTAATGCAAGAAGAGCTTATGAACTTTTGAGTAACAATAATTATTTATCATCTACCATTTCTCAAGGTGGTAATAATACTCACCAAATTACTGTTCCTGCAAATACTGTTCAAGTAAGAATTATGATTCTTTGGACAGATTATGAAGGTTCTACAACAGCAACAAAAGCATTAGTAAATGATATTAATATGCAAGTAGTTGACCCTTCAACAACAACATTTAATCCATGGGTATTAGATCCTACGCCAACAGTAACTAGTCTAGATGCTCTTGCTACTAGAGGAATAGATGATTTAAATAATATGGAACAAGTTACTATTGATAATCCTACGGTAGGAACATACACTATTAATGTTAATGGTTTTGCTATTCCTCAAGGACCACAAGAATATTATATAGTTTATGAATTTGTTACAGATGAAGTGGTAGTTACCTATCCAATAGGAGGCGAAGGCTTCGCACCTGGAACAACCGAAACTATTCGTTGGGATGCTTTTGGTAATAGCGGAAATTTTGCTATTGAATATTCTATTGACAATGGTGTTAGTTGGTCTCCAATTAACATGAATTACCCAAGTACTTTAAGACATTTTAACTGGTCAGTACCTAATACACTTTCAGGGTTAGCAAAGGTAAGAGTTACAAGAGGAGCCAACAGTGATGAATCTGATCAAGTATTTTCAATTATAGGAACACCAAACAACCTAAATGTCGGATGGGCTTGTCCTGATTCTTTAAACTTTACTTGGAATGCAGTTCCTGGAGCTACTGGTTATGAAGTACATATGTTAGGAAATAAATATATGGACTCAGTAGGTGTTAGCACGACAACTAATATAGTGCTAGCTGTTCAATCTACGGACACTGTTTGGTTAAGTGTTAGAGCTTTAGGCCCTGATGATGCTCGTGGAGAAAGAGCTGTAGCTATTCAAAAACTACCGGGAACATTTGCCTGTCCTATTCCTGTTGATGTTAATATTTCTAATCCAACACCACAAGATAACCAGTCAATATTAGCATGTATGACATCTTCTTTTGTATTAGAAGTTGATGTGAAAAATGAAGGCTTAAATTCATTATCAAATATACCTGTTCATTATAAATTAAATGGTGGAGCAACAGTTTCAGAAAATATTACTGGACCAGTTTCACCAGGGGCTACAGTTAGCTATACTTTTACTACATCTCCTTCTCCAATATCAGGAAATAACAGTTTATTAATTTGGTCGGATATTACAGGAGATGGAAATAGTTTAAATGATTCTGTAAGCATACAATTTAATTATAATACAGCAGCTCCAAAAACATTACCTTGGAGTGAAGATTTTGAAACATTCACCCTTTGTTCAACTGCTTCTGATTGTGAAATAGAAGTTTGTAATACCAATAACGATTTCATAAACCTGACAAATGGTGTTGAGGATGACATTGATTGGAGAACTAATAGAGGTGCTACTCCTTCATCTGGAACAGGTCCATCAATGGATTATAATCCTGGAACATCTTTAGGTAAATATATGTACTTAGAGGCTTCAGGAGCTCCTGTTTGTTCTAATAAATCTGCTAATTTGATTACACCATGTATTGACTTAGTTGGTACAAACAACCCTACATTATCATTTGCATACAACATGAATGGTATTTCTATGGGAGCTTTAATGATTGATGTTTATTCTAACGGAACATGGACTTCTAATGTTATGACACCACTAGTAGGTAATAAAGGAACTAGTTGGTTAACACAAACAGTTTCTTTAAATGCTTTTGTTGGCAACGTTATTAATGTTAGGTTTAGAGGAGTTACAGGAAATAACTGGGAAAGTGATTTAGCAATAGATGATATTTCTATTACTCAAACGGTTGGTATTAATGAAAATGTGTTTGGAAATATTAGTATTTACCCGAATCCTGCTCAAAATAATCTTATTATTGATGGAATTATTAATAATGAAGGAGTTGATTTATCTATTACTGATATTACTGGAAAAGCTATTGTAAATTACAGTAGCACTTCAAACAACAATCAAAAATTAATTAATATTAGTGAACTATCTTCAGGTGTTTATTTTATTAAATTAAACAAAGAAGGAGCAACGCAAACACTTAAGTTTGTAAAGCAATAACTAAATAATTGCCACAAAAAAAGCTCGAACTATTTCCATAGTTCGAGCTTTTTTGTTTGTAGCGAGAGAGAGATTTGAACTCTCGACCTCCGGGTTATGAATCCGGCGCTCTAACCAACTGAGCTACCTCGCCAAAATGTGGCTGCAAATATAATAGTTTTGTTTTTTTAGAAGCTATTAAAATCTTTTTTTTTCAAAAATATTTTTCTAATTAAAAATAAAATTTTTCTTATATTGCGAGATGGTTTAAAATCAATAAGAAATGAGTGAGAAAATAATGTTTGAACAGGAATTTATTATAAAAGTATCTCCAAAAATGCTTTATAATTATATTTCAACACCAAGTGCTATGGCAGAATGGTTTGCGGAAGACGTTAATCTTAAAGATGGTATTTTCACTTTTTCTTGGGATGGATCAGAAGAGCAGGCAAAAGTAATTTCTAAAATTAAAGGAAAATGTATTAGATTTAGATGGTTGGAAGAAGAGGATGATGAAGCTTATATAGAATTAAGAATAGAAATTGATGAACTTACAAAAGAAGTAGCTCTTATTATTACTGATTTTGCGTATGAAGATGAAGTAGATGAAGCTAAAATGCTTTGGGAGAGCCAAATTAACGACTTACATAACATTATCGGAGTTTAATTTATTGTCCGGCTTCAATACTTTGTACAATTCGTTCAATCATTTCGTCTTCTTCGTTATTTTTAGGGTTGTATCTTGACTTTAAATCTCCTGAATATAACTTTGCAACACCTTGGTATATAAATGCTTTAAAACCACCTCGCATTTCTTTAATAATGTCATAAGTAGATTCTCCAGTACCTCTATCAATTAATTTCACCAATATCCTACCCTGTGTAACGGTAAGTTTTTTAATTACTTCAGTAAACTCTTCTTTAAGTTCTTGTTCTCGTTGTTTCAAAAGTTTCCTTTTTTTACTTTTCGATTTTACATTTTCTATTTCTACACTATATTGATTGAATTTATCAACTGCAATTTTAGCGTAAGGATAAACTTTGGTAACATGATATTTTAATCTTCTTAGTTGTTTATCTTTCTCCACATCTCCATAAGAACTTAGTTCTACAACTTTAAAATCTTCTAACGTAAACAAATAAACAGTATCTCCATCTATTATAGTCATTTGAGCAATGTTTCCATTAGGAGCAATTGTTTCAAAAACTTTAAAATTAGTATCTTCTTGTGTGTTATAACCGTCTTTATTTTTTAAATAAAGCATCATCGAATCGTTATGAATTAATTCAATTAGAGAGTCTTTAGCGAGTTTCTTTTCCGTTTTAGTTTGAGAAAATACATTATCACATAAGCCAATGCTTAATAGAAATAATAGTATGTTTACAAATCGAATCATTTTTAAAATAAAAAACTAAAAGTAGTAAAATAAGCGAAAATAGCACAGAATGAATCAGGAAATTTATAATTTATTAGAAGAAAAGTATTATCAGTTCAATCAATTAGAATTTATAGCATCAGATCCAATATCCATACCACATTTGTTTGATAAAAAAGAAGATATTGAAATTGCTGGATTTTTGGTGGCGACAATTGCTTGGGGACAAAGAAAAAGCATTATTAATAACGGTAAAAAAATGGTCGAGTTAATGGATTTAGCTCCTTATGATTTTATAATGAATCATTCTGAAAATGATTTAAAGAGACTAAATAAATTTGTCCATAGAACTTTTAATTCAACTGATTTAACATTTTTCATGAAATCGTTGCAGCATATTTATACTAAACATGGTGGGTTAGAAAATGTTTTTGCTTTATATCCTAATGATATGAAAAAATCGATACATCATTTTAAACAAGTATTTTTTGAAATAGAACATCCTAAAAGAACAGAAAAACATATTGCAGATCCCTTTAAAAAATCTTCCGCTAAAAGAATAAATATGTTTTTAAGATGGATGTGTAGAAAAGATAAAAGAGGTGTTGATTTTGGAGTATGGAATACTATTGAATCAAAAAACTTAATGTGTCCGCTTGATGTCCATTCGGGAAATGTTGCCAGAAAATTAGGATTACTAAATAGAAAACAAAATGATTGGCAAGCAGTAGAAGAGCTTACCAATCAGTTAAGAATTTTTGACAAAAATGACCCCGTAAAATATGATTTTAGCTTGTTTGGCTTAGGTGTTTTTGAAGGGTTTTAATCAACTATAACTACCAAATACTTAGAAGCCGACCAAAAAGCTTCAGGATCTTTAATAATAATTCTATCAGCAGTTTTTTCTCCTTTAATTTCGTAAGAGCTAGAAGGGTGATTGGTAACCACCTTTGCTTTAGTTGCAGCTAAATTAATCTCGTTAGTTGCAGTAATATCAACTTGAGTAAAGTATTTTTTATTAAATTCATCAGCTAATTTTTGTGTTTTTCCAATACCAATAAAACCACCTTCTTTGGTAATTACTCCATTTGCCAATAATTCTTTAGAAGTTCCAAAACAGTAGTAAGCAGTATTTAACAAATCTTCTTGTTCTCCGAGTTCTTCTAATCTTAAATTATATTCTTCAAAAAGTACTTTTATTTGTTCATTCGCCTGAGCCAATTTTGTTTGCAAATCAGCAATTTGGGCATCTTTTTCCTGTACTTGAACAGCTAACATTTCAATCATTTTTTCTAACTCAGCAATTTTTAAGTTAGATTTTTTTAATCTGCTTGAAAGCGCTGCCATTTTATCTTTATTCTCTTGTAACAAACCATTAATAAGATTGATATCTTCAAGAATTTGTTCTTTCATGTTAGGCGTAATTTCATTTCCTTTGTCAAAACGAGTTGTCATTAACTTCTCTCTCTCTTTTATTTCTACCAAATTTTCTTGAATTTCATTTAATGAAGAAATGTAAGTAAGAATTTCTTCTTCTTTTCCATTTAATTCATTTATTGCATTTAAACTATCTTGTTGGAGGTCATCAATACGATTTTCAAGTTCGTCATTATTACATGAAAAAAACAAAGTAGTTGCGATAAGTAGTATTAATAAATTCAATTTGTTATACATAATCTGTTAGTTTTATTGATTTGTTTCTGTAATTACAAAATAAAGAAATATTTTTCCTGAATTTTGAATTGTTTAAAATTAATAATTTAAAAAAACTTAATGAACAGAAATGGAAGATTTAATTGCTATTTATCATAAAGTAAATCAATTTGGAAGAGATAATGGAATGAAATTAACCATTAAAAGCCCGGGAAATATACTGTATGAAATGGAAGTGTTGGAAAAACATTTAGCCACAAAAACTACTATTCATGGCGGTGTGATAGCTGCCATGATGGATGGAGTGCTTGGAGTTGCTGCATTAACAGCAGTTGTTAAAGATAAAAGATTGGTTTCAACAGTAGAGTTTAAAATTAATTATTACCAACCTGCTTTTCTTGGTGATGTGTTAAAAGGTATTGGTAAAGTTGATTTTCAAGGTAAAAGAATTTTATCTGCTTCAGGAGAAATTTATAATCAAAATGATGAATTGGTAGCAAAAGCTTTAGGGACATTTAATGCTTACCCTGCCGAAAAAAGTGATATTTTTGAATTTCTATCTTCTAAAAACATATAAGCATGCAAAATAAATTTAAAACCTTATTAATTACTGTAATAACATTGTTTTCAATTAATATTATTGCTCAAAAAAATACTTCAGCTGAATTAAAACCTGCACTGTTTGATGCTTTTAAGTTCAGAAATGTAGGCCCAGCTCTTACTTCAGGTAGAATTGCTGATATTGCTGTTAATCCAAATAATTTTTCTCAATATTATGTTGCAGTAGCTTCCGGTGGAGTTTGGAAAACGGATAATGCAGGAACTACTTTTAATCCCATTTTTGATAGTCAGGGTGCTTATTCTATAGCTTGTGTAACCATAGATCCAAATAATGAAAATGCAATTTGGGTGGGTACAGGTGAAAATAATAACCAAAGAAGTGTTGCTTATGGCGATGGCATTTATTTTTCTGCTGATGGAGGTAAATCATGGAAAAATATGGGGTTAAAAACTTCTGAACATATCGGAAATATTATTGTTCATCCTAAAAATTCTAGTATAGTTTATGTTGCAGTTTATGGTCCTTTATGGAAAGAAGGGGGAGAAAGAGGTGTTTATAAAACAACTGATGGCGGTAAAACTTGGGAAAGAGTTTTGTTTATTAGTGATGATACAGGAATTTCTGAAATAGTGATGGACCCAAGAAATCCCGATGTGCTTTATGCAGCAGCTCACCAACGCAGAAGACATGTTTTTACTTATGTTGGTGGTGGTCCAGAATCAGGAATTCATAAAACAACTGATGGCGGTAAAACTTGGGAAAAAGTGAATAAAGGATTGCCTAAAGAAGATATTGGAAGAATTGGTTTGGCAATTTCTCCTGCTAATCCGGAATTTATATATGCTATTGTAGAAGCTGCCAATGATAAAAATGGTGGTTTTTACAGAAGCAACAATAGAGGTGCTTCATGGGAAAAAAGAGGTGATTACTCCACTAGCGGAAATTATTATCAAGAAATAATTTGCGACCCAAAAAATCCTGAAAAAGTTTACGCAATGGATACTTGGTTGCATCATACTGAAGATGGTGGAAAAACTTTTAAAAAAACGGGAGAAAAACATAAACATGTTGATAACCATTGTATTTGGATAAACCCTAATAACACTAATCATTTTTTAATAGGAACAGATGGTGGTATTTATGAAACTTGGGATGGAGGCTCAACTTATCAATATAAAACAAACTTGCCTGTAACCCAATTTTATAAAGTTACCGTAGATAATTCTTTACCTTTTTATTACATCTATGGTGGGACTCAAGATAATAACAGTATTGGAGGTCCTTCAAACACAACAAACCATGCAGGAATTGTAAATTCAGATTGGTTTATTACTAATGGTGGTGATGGGTTTGAGTCTCAAGTTGACCCAGTTGATCCCAATATTGTTTATTCACAAGCCCAGTATGGTTGGTTAGTAAGATACGAGAAAAATAGTGGAGAAAAAGTGCCAATCCAACCATTTCCAAAACAAGGACAGGCGGCTTACAGATGGAATTGGGATGCTCCGTTGTTGATTAGCCCCCATGAGCATAAGAGATTGTATTTTGCTGCCAATAAACTCTTTAAAAGTAATGATAGAGGAAATAGTTGGGAGGAAGTAAGTGGTGATTTAACGCGTCAACTCGATAGAAATAAAATGAAGGTAATGGGTAAAGTTTGGAGTATGGATGCAGTAATGAAAAATAAATCTACTACTATTTATGGAAATATTGTTGCTTTAGATGAATCGTCATTAAAAGAAGGATTACTTTATGTTGGTACAGATGACGGTTTAATTCAGGTGAGTGAAAATGGCGGTAATTCTTGGGAGAAATACGAGAAATTTGCTGATGTACCAGAAATGACTTATGTGAATATGCTAAAAGCATCGAAACATAATCAAAAAACGGTTTATGCAGTTTTCAATAATCATAAAAGAGGTGATTTTACTCCTTATTTATTAAAAAGTGAAGATGCAGGAAAAAGTTGGAAATCTATAGCAGGAAATTTACCTAAAAATGGAGCAGTGTATTCATTTGCAGAAGACCATAAAAATCCTGATTTATTGTTTGCAGGAACAGAGTTTGGTGTTTTTGTAACGCTTAATGGAGGAGAAAAATGGTTTCAATTAAAATCTGGAGTACCTACTATCGCTATTAGGGATATGGAAATTCAAGAAAGAGAGAATGATTTAGTGTTGGGATCTTTTGGCAGAGGATTTTTTGTATTAGATAATTATGCCCCTTTAAGAGAATTGGCTGATAAAGAATTATTGAAGAAAAAAGCACATTTGTTCGACATAAAAAAAGGATTAATGTACATTCCCTCTCAACCTTTGGGTGGAAGAGATAAAGCATCTCAAGGTGAGAGTTATTTTACTGCCGAAAATAAACCTTTAGGAGCTGTAATTACCTATTATTTTAGTGATACGTTAAAAACAGCTAAAGAAAAAAGAAAAGCGTTAGAAAAGAAAAATACAGATGATTATTATCCTTCTTTTGATGAAATAAGAAAAGAAGCTACAGAAGAAAAACCTTATTTCTTATTTGTAATAAAAGATGCATCAGGTAGTGAAGTCCAAAAAATTACTTCTGAAGCTAAGGCTGGGATTAATAAGGTGGTTTGGAATTATAGATATACCACTACAACCCCTATAAAACTTAAAGAAATTAAACCAGGTAGATATGGTTCTTTTGATGTGGGGCAGCTAGCTTTACCGGGAACTTATTCTGTAACCATGTATTTAGATGATAACGGAAAAGTAACTCAGTTGGCAGAGCCTAAATCTTTTGAAATTGATTTATTGAATAACAATAGTTTAGCAGCCGCAGATAAAAAAGCATTGTTGGTGTTTCAAAAAGAAGTAGCAGAATTAAGACGTTCTGTACAAGGAACAGGTAAACTAATGGGAGAGGTTAAAGATAGGTTAGCTCATATCAAAAAAGCCATTCAAACTTTTCCGTCTGTAGATGTTAGCTTGTTGGAAGAAGTACAAAAAATACAAGCTGAATTAGAAAAAGTAAGTATTATGCTTCATGGAGATAACGCTATTGCGAAGTATGAGTTTGAAACTTATCCAAGTATTATGGATAGAATAGAAACGGTAGTTTATGGTCTGTGGAATTCTACATCAGCACCAACAACCACTTCAAAAGATAATATTACTATTGCTAAAAATGAATACGAACCCGTATTGACGATGGTACAGCAGAGTGTTAAAAAAGTAGAAGCGTTGGAGAAAAAGTTAGCCATAACACCAAGTCCTTATACGCCAGGAAGAAATAGCGAATGGAAAGAGGATTGAAGATAGGAAATTAGAGATTGATGATTAACAAATAACAATTAATGAAGTATAGAAAAGTAGCTAATGATGAGTTAAACAGGTTGAGTGAGGATGATTTTAAGCAAGAACAAAAACAACCAATAATTATCGTATTAGATAATATTAGAAGTTTAAACAATATAGGATCGGTATTCAGAACAGCGGATGCATTTTTAATTAAAGCAATTTATTTATGTGGTATTACCGCTCAACCGCCTCACAGAGAGATACAAAAAACTGCTTTAGGAGCAACAGAAACAGTTGAATGGAAATATTTTAGTTCAACCATTGAAGCTGTTAATGAGTTAAAAAGTATGAACTATAAACTTATTGCTATTGAGCAGACAGAAAATAGCACCATGCTGAATGATTTTAAATGTAGCAAAGATGAACCATTGGCATTAATATTCGGAAATGAAGTACTTGGTGTAGAGCAAGAAGTAATTAATGAAGTAGATGAAGTAGTTGAAATTCCGCAATATGGTACCAAACATTCATTAAATATTTCTGTAAGTGTTGGTGTGGTGGTTTGGGATGTGTTTAATAAAATCGTAAATAGCAAATAATTGACAATTTATTTACTCAACAACTTCAATAGCTTCAGCAAGTTCTGGAGTGGAGTAGGAGCTTAAGGTGCCATCTTCATTAGTATAAATAAGCAAAGCCTCTAAAGTTGGGTTGGTTTTTAAAATTTCTTTGCTTTTTTCTAGTCCAACAACCATAAAAGCAGTGGCGTAAGCATCTGCTAAAGCACAGTTGTCAGTAACCACAGTAGCACTTAATAAGGTATGTCTGACAGGATAACCGGTAACAGGGTTAATGGTATGGGAATATTTAACACCATCTTTTTCATAAAATTTTCTGTAATTGCCAGATGTTGCTAACGCAGCATTTTCTAATTTAATAACAGCTTCTAATATTCTTTCTTCCTGATTTTCCATGGGTTTATCTATGCCTATTCGCCAAGGTTTCTTTGCTACATTTTTTCCTTTGGCAATAATTTCTCCACCAACTTCTATCATGTAATTTTTCACATTTTTTTTATCAAGAAAATCAGCAAGTACATCAACAGTATAGCCTTGAGCTATAGCGTTAAAGTCTAACATCATATTTTTATTTTGCTTAATGGCGACATTGTCTTTAATAGTAATTAAATCAAAATTGGTAAATTGTAATAAGCTATCAATAGTAACACTGTCTGTTTTTTCGGTGTTTTTAAAGCCAAATCCCCAAGCATTTACTAAATGCGTAACAGTAGGGTTAAAAGCACCTCCTGTTGTTGTGTAAACCTCTTTAGCCATGTTAAAAACATCAATAAAATAAGCATCAACTTCCAATATACTATCTGCCTGATTAAAATTAGTAATGATAGAGCGTTTGTTGTAGGTAGATAGTGAATTATCTATGGCAATTAAAATAGAATCTACCGAGCGTTGAAAATTTCTGTCATCTATATATAAAATTTGGTAGGTTGTACCTTGGGCATAACCTTTTACTTTGTTGGGAGCTTTTTTTTCGGAACTTGTATTACAAGCAATAAAAGATAAAAAAGTAAGCGTAAATAACAGATATCTCATTATGTTATGGAAGGTTAAAAATTGATGATAAAATAATCGTTGACAAAGAAACAAAAAATATTGCTAATTTTGTTTTATGATATTACCAATTGTAGCTTACGGAGATCCGGTTTTGAGAAAGGAAACCGAAGAGATAGATGCTAACTATCCTGACTTAAAACAACTTGTTGCTGATATGTTTGAAACCATGTATCACTCAAAAGGCGTTGGGTTGGCAGCTCCACAAATAGGATTACCTATACGTTTGTTTATTGTCGATGCAGCAGGCTTTAATGAAGATGGAGAGGCTCCTGAATTAGAAGGTTTTAAGCGCGTATTCATCAATCCCATTATTATTGAAGAAAAAGGTAAGGAATGGAAATTTGAAGAAGGTTGTTTAAGTATTCCTGGAATTAGAGAAGAAGTTTCCAGAAAACCTGAACTGACTATTGAATATTACAATGAAAACTTTGAATTGGTTGAAGAAAAGTTAGATGGATTAGGAGCAAGAGTTGTTCAGCACGAGTACGACCATATTGAAGGCATTTTGTTTGTCGATAAAATCAATCCCTTAAAAAAACAATTAATTAAAAGCCGACTAAACGCTATTACTAAAGGTGAAATTAAAGTTGGTTACAGAATGAAATTTCCATTATTAAAAAATAAATCATTATGATAAAAAAAGCATTAATTTTTACAAGTGTTGCCTTATTGGGCGTTTTTGTAGCTTGTTCAGGTTCTTCAGATCAAGATATAGTTGTTGAAAAAAATGAAGAAGTAAAAGACACTATAGTAGATACTCTTGAAGAAAGAATTGCTTTAATAGATAATTACTCATTGATTTTAGCTAATGACACTACTGGGGTTCATAGAGAAGTTGCAGAAAAATTGCTGTTGGCTTATGAAGATTTTTTAAGACATCATAGTTTTGAGAGTATCTCTAAAGAATATCAGTTTAGAGCAGGAGAATTGGCAAAAGCAATAAACAAACCTCATTTGGCTATAAAACATCTTAACGGATTGTTAGAAAGAGACCCTGACCATGAAAGAGCTCCTTTAGCATTGTTTTATAAAGCTACTATTGTTGGAGACATGCTTAATGAAGATGAAAATGCTAAAATGTATTACCAAGAATTTATAGATAAATATCCCGATCATCCTTTGGCTGAAAGTGCTAAAGAGTCTATTAAATTACAAGGAAAATCGCTCGATGAAATTGTAAAAGAGTTTGAAAAGAAGAATAAGTAGGATTACTCAAAATGTTCTTTTTGTGGAGTTAAGATTTATTTTTTTTAAAATATTCCTCCAACTTTGTTTCTAAGAGTTGTTTGTGTTGTTCTAACAACTCAAAATATTTAGATTTCCAATAATTTACATCTTCAAAAGAAATATCAGGTTCTGTGATAACTTCTAATTGATATTCTTTTGGAATTTTGGATAAGTTTTTTAAATCTTTAGAAAAGTCGTGTTGAATAATTTTACCAATCCTTAAAATTAAATCTAAAGGAACATCTTGCTTTTCAAAAATATCATAAATATATCTTCTGCTTTTTTTTAATCGTTTTGCCAATAGAGTAATAGGAAATCTTTTTGCCCTTACTGCTTTTTCTATTATTTCTCCTTTGTGTAAAATCATTTTACAAAAGTGTAAAGTAAAGAGTGTATAATTATTTACATAATTATTATACAGAATGTAAAATAATTTATATATTTACACTGTAAAACAATATTTTACCAAGAAATAACCCAACCCTTGGTAAGCAATTTAACTTTAAAAACACTTTTAAAGTTTAAAATTGCTAGTACCGTTGCAATTTTATAGTAGTAATGATACTACATTTAAAATGAATACGGTATAATAAATGCGGGAAATTGTTTACTTTTATAAACTAAATACGTATGAAAGCACCAACTTAAGTAGTAACGACACAATAATTTACTTTTTAATTATTTAACACTCTTTATTATGAGAAATATATTATTTACGATACTCTTGCTCTTTTTTGCACTAAAAACAACAGCACAACAGCCACCTGAGTTTAAATTTTATTTGGCTTTTGAAGATGCTAACAACACGAAAGATACGCTTTGGTATATTTTAGACTCTACAGCAACTGTAGGAATGGATACAGCATTGGGAGAAATTCCCCAAGATTTAACCTCTTCGGCTTTTCATGTATATTTAAGATATAGTCAAGTTGATTCAGGAAAAACATTTGCTTATCCATCACAGAGTTGTGTTGCTGGAGGTTATATATATGCACAAAATTATGTATATCCGATAATAGTACGGTGGGATACCTCGTTGTTGTTAAATCACAATTTATCTTGTACACTTAATGAAGTAATTTTCGATAATGATTGGTTCTTTGCATCAAACAATCATAATGACCCCAATAATGGAGGATTTAGTTTGCTGTTACAAGATTCTGTAGTATTACCTACGTTTAATTGGGGTAGTCAAGATCATTTTCCTTTATATTTTCTGATAAATGATAATCCAAATTTAAGTGTTGAGGAAAAGGTGGGTTCATTTACTGATGTTCAAATTTACCCCAACCCCACTAATAATCAATTTACGGTAGAAATTGATGGTAATCATTCCTCTTCCGTTCAATTGGTTTTAATGGACATTAGCGGGAAAGTAATGCAACAACTTACAACTACAACCAATAAAACAGTGCTTAATTTACAGGAGTTACCAAGAGGAGTTTATTTTTTAGAAGTGTTAAGTAATTCACAAAAAGTCACTAAAAAAATAATTAAATATTAATAGAAAGAGCAGTTTTTTTAATGCTCTTTTGTGATACTATTGTTATAAAACATCAGTATCTATAAAGCTATAATTTTATGAAAATACATAGATTAATGCTAATAGTTGTATTAGCAACAGGGATTTCTATTTCCCTAAAAGCACAAACCACTTATGAGGAATTTACTGACAGTATTTATGAACCACCTGGAAGTGAGGCAGAAGTTACTGGAGAAGCAAAAAATGGTTGGTTTTTACCCACCTCGGGAATGTTAAGGGTATTGGTAGTTTATGTTGAATTGGATTACGACCTTAATCCTTCTAATGACCCTTTTCCTAATGGAGGTAGTGATTGGTCTAAGGGACAATTACCTAATTATAAAGATGATTTATTTGATGCTGAATGGCCCACTGGAGCATTACAAGGATCTGTTACTCGTTATTTTGCAAAAGCTTCTTTCGATAATCTTAAAATATTAGGTGATTATGTGGATAATTTAATTGTGGTAAAAGAAAGTGATTTGAGTTTTGTTTCAAAAACACAAGTAATAACAGAAGCGATAACACAAATTAATCAACAGGGTGTGTTAAGCACCAATGCGAATATGACTATTGCCGATTTTGATAATTGGCAAGATAATAATATAGCAGGTAGTCCTAAAATTGCTGGTTCGGATACACCTAATTCATATGATCAGGTATTTTTTATCCTTCAAAATGTACATGTACAACCAAATTCAGGTTCAACTACGCCAGGAGCTTTATATTTGCCATTGCTTGGTTATGGGGCTGATACCTGGTCTGAAGCGAATCAGATAAAAAACCCGACAAAAGTTATTATTCATGAATTGGGACATTTACTTTATGGAGGAAATAATTTTCATAATGGTGGTGCTCATATTGGAGGTAGTACTGGAAAAACTTTTATTCCACAACAAGGTGGTTGGAGTTTAATAGGAGGAAGCCAAACCAGTATAAATACATTTAATGCATGGGACAGAGACAGAATGGAATGGAAAAACCCCTCTAAAAACTATCTTAATAGTGCGTTAGATGAGAATTTAAACGAAATAGAAACAGCATTAGATGCCACCAACAGTAATCATGCAGGTATTTATATACTAAGAGATTTTGTTACTACAGGAGATGTTGTTCGAATAAAGTTACCCTTTATTCCAACCAATGAATATCAGCAATATTTATGGGTAGAAAATCACCAAACAGCACAAAATAATGGCTTTGAGTTTGATAAATTTCTATATCAAGATAATACTTGTATGGATGAAATGCAACCAGGGTTGTATATGTATATGCAGGCGGGTAAAAATATAAAAACAGGAACACAAATCTATAGTCAAAGCGGACATTATACCAGACCTATTCCAGCTAATGGTATGTACGATTTGCAATTTGAAAGCACTACATATCCTGTTACTTGTGTTGCTTACGGCTCGGTTGAACCTTATGAAAAATTACCTCAGTTTGCCAATCCGCTTACCGGAAATCAAGAACAAGAATTTCATGCAGCAGATATAAATACAAATAATGTAATTGGAAATGAAGTTAAATTAACATGGTTAGAACGAGTAAGTGGTATAGTAAATCCTAATTTAACAAATAACGGAACAGTAAATCATGTATTTACCAAAAATGGGGTGGCTAAATTAGGGGTAGGAACCAACCCGTCTGCTAATTCTATGATTACCCTGTCAAATAATAATGGTCTTACACATAATAATGGGTTACCACCAGATAATCGTAAAGTAATATTAAATGGCATTTCCATAGAAATATTGGATGAACTGCAAGATGGCAGTATTAAAGTAGAAGTTAAATTTGATGATACAAATATCGCTAATGATGTGCGTTGGTGTGGAGATATTGAATTACCTGCCATATCAGGAGCTAATGGATATTCTTTAAACTTAACACAAGGAAATTCCATGCTATTAGACCAAGGGTTTACGGCTACAAAAATTAATACACCTATGAGTATTGGAGGAACCAACTATTTTGTTGACCCAACTGTTTTATCATTAGAATCAGGCTCCTATTTCCATTTAGAACAAAACGCTACCGTAAACGTTAAAAACAATAGCACGTTACGCCTAAAAAGCGGCTCAAAAATGGAGCTGGAAAGCGGAGCAAAACTGCACATATTTGAAGACAGTGACTTAATAATAGAAGATGGAGCAGAATTAATACTAAAGCCCGGAGCCATATTAATAATTGATGAAGATGCAACCGTGTATTACAACAACAACCAATCAGGTAAAGGATTATTAGTAGGAGCAACATCCATATCAGGAACCGCAGCAAGAGTAGAAGTAAAAGGAGACATGGTTTTTGATGCCAATGCAGTATGGACACATAACAGAGATGGCTATTATTACTTTTTTCCTAACCACCAGTTAACTATGCCCAACACGGTAGAAATGAACTTTACCGGAAAAGGAAATAATCATCTGTTTATAGCTTTAGTGGAAAACACCAATTTAGTTTTAGAGGGAATAACAGCTACTTTAAATACAGGCATGGTTTATTATAACAATAATTCAAGCATACAATTAAATCAAACCGATTTTACCTCTGTAGCATCAACATATAACCCCGCTAATAATTTTCTCTTTACAGGAATAGGGTTGAATATAACCAATCCAACAGATGTATTTATAAATGGTTGCGATTTTAATTATTTAGCAACAGGAATTAAAATAGAACAAGCCACTACGCCACTTACTGTTCAGGCAACCAATATGACGAATATGGTAGATTACAATTATTATATAGATGATGTTGAGGAAATAAGTATAACAGGAGGAGTATTAGATGGTGGAGTTTATAGTATTGTTGCAGATTATGGCATTGTTGCTATAAATACAGAAATATTAGAAGTAACCAATACAGAAATAAAAAACATGCAAATTTCAGGTGTAAACTTAGATGAAGTTGCAGGAGCTTATTTCTCCAATACAAAAATCCATACCAATACTAATGGTATCTATTCCGATAACTCGCTTGTATTTCTGAGAAATGGAGCAAAAGTGTATGATAATCAGGATTATGGAATAGACATGTATGGCGTTTACAATACGCAAACAAGAAGTTTTACCTCCATGTTAACCATTGGAGATGAGGGATGCGGTTCTGTTTTTGATAATACCACAACAGGAATAAAAACAAAAAACACCCTGTTAAACATAGATGCAGTACAACATACCATAGACAGACAAGACAACGATACCATTCCTAATCAATTTTATGGCAATGGACACATGTTTGATGTATGTTATAGCTATTTGGTAAGGTCACCAGGACAAATTAATGCCAAGGGAAATTATTGGGGAACAAACCCACCTATTCAATCAAGCGAATATACCTTAACAGGTAATTATTGTCCGGGAGATGCAAGTACACCTCAAAGCATATCATTAGATTCAGATGACTATTCAACCTGTTATTCCTCAACAACCTGTATGGATTGTAGTGCTGGGACATCGAGTATGATGATGAGCGGAGGGGCATCAACAGTTGAATCAGTTATTCAGGAATCATTTACAGAAGCCAACCAACCGTTTATTGAACAAGATAATGCTACAACAAGAAATGCCTTTTTAGATTTATCATCAATAGACTTAATAAAAGATACAGTAAATGATACATGGATGGGAGTATCTGTAAACAATCAATCATTTGCATTAACCAACAAGAGTGTACATCATATACAAGTAGCAAAAGCCATAAAAGCAAAAGCTACCAATAGTAATATGAGGGTAAATTCAGTACCAAAAGATATATTTGCAGGCTTAACAGAAAACGCTAATGAGTTAGCAAACATTCAGGTTTATCCAAATCCCGTTAATAATGAGTTAACGATATCAATAGAAGATGTTAATGGAATTTATATGTTAAACATGTATCAAATTTCAGGGAAGCTGATAATAGAAGAAAAACTCAATACTTCGATAAGTAATATTGATGTTTCGTCATTAGAAAATGGAATATATTTTTATGAAATTATTTCAGAAAATGGAGAAAAATTAACTGGTAAGGTTAGTGTGGTTAGGTAATAATAAGTAAAAGAGAGGAAATATTAATATTTCCTCTCTTTATAATACATTTACTTCTCTTTCCAGTTCAATACCGAATTTAGTGTTTACGGCATTAATAATCTCAGAGGACAAATCGTAAATTTCTTGTCCTTTAGCGTTGCTATAGTTTACTAATACTAACGCTTGTTTTTTGTGCACGCCATAATTTCCAAAAGTCTTTCCTTTGTAGCCACATTGCTCTATTAGCCAACCTGCGGCAATTTTGGTAGTTCCATTGTTTTGTGGGTAATTAGGTATTTCAGGAAATGCTTCTTTTAGTTGTTCAGCTTTTTCATTGCTAACAGCAGGGTTTTTAAAAAAACTTCCGGCATTACCAATTTCTTTAGGGTCGGGTAATTTACTTTGTCTGATATTAATAACCGCTTTGCTTACATCTTTTATTGTAGGGTTGTTAATCCCCATTACTTCCAATTCTGACTGGATAGCTCCGTAACTAGTATTGATGTTAGGTTGTTTATTTAATCTAAACGTTACAGCAGTAATAAAATAATTGCCTTTTTCTTTGGTTTTAAAAATGCTGCTTCGGTAATCAAATTCACAATCGTTAGTAGAAAAATGGGTGATTTTTAATGATTTTAAATGTAAGGCTTCCACTTCGGTGATGAAATCTTTTACTTCCACTCCGTAAGCACCAATATTTTGCATAGGAGATGCTCCAACACTTCCAGGAATTAAAGATAGATTTTCAATTCCACAATAGTTGTTCTCAATACAGTAGCAAACAAATTCGTGCCACACTTCTCCCGAAGCTACTTTTAAATAAACTTCATTATCATTTTCGTTGATAAGCTGTATGCCTTTCAGTTCATTTTTTAAGATTAGTCCATCAAAGTCTTTGGTAAAGAGAATATTGCTTCCACCACCAAGAATATAAATAGGAGAAAGGTTGTTGGATAAAATGTTTTTAAGTTCATCAACACTATTAATGGTAGCTAGTTTTTTTGTTTTTACATCTATACCAAAAGTATTGTGAGGAAGTAATGAAATATTTTCTTGTAAGGACATAAGCTTATTATGATTTTTGAATAAGCACAACTGCATACGCAGAAACACCTTCTTCTCTGCCTTCAAAGCCTAATTTCTCTGTAGTGGTTGCTTTTATGGATAAATCTTCATTATCTATTTCAAGAATAGGGCAAAGGGTAGTTTTAATTTGTGGAATAAAAGGGTTGATTTTAGGCTGTTGTAAAGCAATAGTAGCGTCAATGTTGCCAATAGAATATCCTTTGTCAGTAATTAATTTTACTACATCTTTTAAAAGAATTTTACTATCAATTCCTTTGTATGTATTATCGGTTGGGGGAAAATGAAAACCAATATCTCTTAAGTTGGCAGCACCTAAAAGAGCATCGCAAATAGTGTGAATTAGTACATCAGCATCAGAGTGACCAACAGCACCTTTGGTGTGAGGGATTTTTATACCACCAAGCCAAAAATCTTTTCCTTCTTCCAATTGATGAACATCAAAACCAAATCCTACTCGTATTTTCATAATAATTAATTAGTAGTAGATTCATTTTGAGATTTAAAATCATCAAAATCAAAACGTAGTGTAAAACGAATAGTATTAGCAAGAGGGTTTCTGGCAACAGTAGAAAATAAATAAGAGAAGTCAATACTAAAAACGCTTAGTTTAAGTCCGGCACCAGCAGTAAAAAACTTTCTATTCCCTTTCGTAGAGTGTTCATGAAAATAACCAAAACGCGCAGCAAATTGCTTGTTATACCAATATTCTAATCCAGCAGAAATGTTTATTTCTCTCATTTCTTCTCCAAATCCTCCGGGAGCATCATTAAAGGATTGAAAAATTCCTGTTACTACAGGCACATCAGGGTTTTTTCCTGATTCAATTTCTTGTTCTCCGGTAGCAGGATCTATAATTGGTCTTCCGGAATCATCTGTTGCATATTCAGGTGGAGTAGGAACTAACAATTTATTTATATCAGTTAAAATGGTTATGGAATTATATTCATCCATTACAAAAGTTAGCGATTGGCCTAATCTCAAGTTAATTGGAATAAAGTCTTTGATGGCATCATCTGTATAAGAAATTTTAGCTCCAATATTAGAGATATTTAATCCTGCATTAAAAATAACATCTTGATCAAATAAGACAGCATCCGGATTGGTATAAAATGCAGAAACATCTGCAGCGAATGAAGTTCCTGCTTTTGTATTAGATCCAGCAACATCAATTCCTCCGGTAAGGTTAGAATAAATGTATCTACCTGCAATACCGGCAGAAAACCTATCACTTAGTTTTCTACTGTAGCCAACATCCCAGGCCCATTCATTAGGTGTAAAATCTCCTATGGGATTTCCTCTTTCATCAGTAAATTTAATATCTCCTAAAGAGAAAAATCTTAATGATGAACCAATAGCATGATCTCCATCGCCAATTTTTTTGTAAATACTAATATAAGATAAGTTAATATCAGGAACTAAGTCTCTTAACCAAGGAGTGTATGAAATGGAAATACCCATTTCTTTTTCTATAAAAGCCATTTTAGAACCATTCCAGTGCATAGAGTTTGCATCAGGAGAAGATGCTACACCTGCATCACCAAGTGCTCCATGTCTTGAATCGGGTGCAATTAATAAAAAAGGCACTGCTGTTGTAATTGTATTTAGTTGGAGAATACTTTTTTTCTCTTGTGCTTTAATTGTAGAGCAAAATGATACAATTAATAGACTTAAAATAATTCGTTTCATTTAATTTTTTAAAAAATAGGATGGCAAATATAACAATATAAGTAGTTAAATTTTAATATTTGACTACACTAAACGAATAAAATTTAAAGTTATTGTGAAAGGAAATTACCTTAGAATTACCAGTTTTTGAATTTTTTCTGCAACTGACATGTTTTCTGCTCTAACTCTAAGTTTATACACATAAACACCTCTTCCTATTTGGTCGCCAAAAGCATCTAAACCATCCCAAGTTATAGAGGAAGAGCGAAAGCCTTCATTTAAAATATTTTGTTCTAATGTTTGAATTAATTTTCCGGTAATAGTAAATATTTGTACTTGTGCATACATAGGTTTTCCGGGTTGGTTGTGTTCAAACCAAAACTCAGTGTAAGTGGTGAAAGGGTTAGGGTAATTATATACTTTATCTAGTACTAGGTCTCTAGATTTTATCACAACAAATTCTAGAGTAGCTTCTGATGAGTTGTTATAAACATCCCAAACTTTTAATGTTAGTTTGTGTCTTCCTTCTTCTAAATCTTTAAAAGGAAAACGTATTGTACCTTTTTGGTAGCTGTTTAAATCAGCTTCGTAAAAGTCATTAAGAATAAAAGGTTGTTCTGTTTTATCGTCTAAAATAGCAATGATATCATGCCCAATACCATTTCCAACCATGTTTATACCATGAATATCTTCAACAAAAGCTAATAAACTTGGATTTTCATCCGTCATTCCACCGCTAATAAAATTATCATCATTCATATATAATTCTAAATCTGGACCTTGATTGTCGGCAGCAATACTATCAGCCATTCCTCCAATATAAAAACCATCAAAATATCCATGTCCATCTTCAAAACTGTTTTCAGTATAATAACTGACCTTTCCAATTCCATAGGTGTAAGAAATATCTTTAGGAACTACAAAGCTGAATGAAAAATCACCATTAGTTACACTTACTTTACCTTTAAATAGTTTACTTGTTTGTAAATTAAATTGCATAGCATTACCTCCATCATTTTGTAATGTGGTGATTGTTTTGGATTTATCGAACACAGTTGGTTTAATAATACCATTAAAGTTGGTTAATTTTTGTCCGCTTCTATTTTGTATATATCCTTCAATGGTTACTTTTTGTAAGGCTTTAATAGTATCAATACTGCTAACATTAATATTGTTGAGTTTAGTGGTAATTACCTCATGGTTGGGGTAGGCTAATTTAAGAGCAGGGTCTCCTAATAAAGTAAAGTTTCTGTTGTTGGTTCCTCCATTAGTAAGGTTTTTTGTTTCTGTAAAAATTTCGCCAAGTGTTTTATCTTCAATGTTATTTTTAGTGAATATAATATCGAATAAAGTTTTATTTAAGGCAAAATTGGGTCCAGAAAATACAGTTCTTACGGTAGTAAGTAGAGCAATTCCACCATTTTTGTTTAACAGAACCAATTCTCCCGCAGAAGTTCTAGATGGATCATCAAATCGACTAAATTCACAAGTGGCTGTTATAACTAAGGGATATCCTCTTTGATTTGCCCAGTTATTTATCATTGGCACGGTAAGAATTCTTTCGTGAGCCCAACCAACTTCTCCACCATGTCCTGTATAATTAATAATTAAAGAGCCGTTATTTACCGCTTTATCAATTTCATCATTTACTTCAGGATATCTGTTTCCTCCTGGTGTTGCTATTTGCTTATAGGCATCTATAAGTATTTTATTTACATTGTAGGGTTTGTATTGAGACATTATAGTATCAGCTATTTCATTTGCTTGTCTCATATGTATGTTGTTAGCATCTTCATCATCACCTACAAAAACTACATCATTTCTCCAATCATCAAGTGTAGTAGTTATATTATAGTTTATTATTTTATTTACTACATTATTAGCTTCTTGTTGGGATTTTACAGGGAGTCTTCCAATAGCAATATCCATTATTTCTGGTCCATTCCATACACCCTCACTTAGATCTAACATGCCATAAAAGTCATCAGAGACATAAGAAGCAGTCCCTAAGGGGTTTGTTGAATTTACAGATTGAAAAGTGGGAACAAAATTGGTGTTACTCGTTAACCTATTTTTGTTATCATAAGAACCATCTCCAAATAAAAGTAAATATTTTGGTAGATCTGTAGAAATAGTAGCTCTATTATATAACATGCGAATGAAATCTCTGATAGCAACAATATCTTGACTACCGGAAGAAAATTCATTATAAATTTGTTGAGGCGTAACAATAATTACATTAAGTCCTTCATTACTATGAAAATCTGCTATTTGTCCAGCATGAGATAAAAATATAGGATGACTTACTATTATCATATCAGTTTGTGTTATTCCATGTAAGTTTTGATTTTCAACTTTGCCAAGTGAACTAACTTGTGTTTCAAAGTTATTAGTTAAAGCAATAAACTCTCTGAGACTATCAGTGGTAGCAACAAATGAAGCTATACCTCCAGAAAGGGTGAAGTTAATTTCTTTAATGTTAAATGGATCACTTACATCCCATATTTTGGAAATAGTTCCTGCATTAGAGATGTTGAAAGAAGCAATGTTGCCAACGCCAACAGAATTTATATCTCTAAAAAATAATTGATTTCCATTCATACTAAGGTTTCTTCTGTAGTTAAGTTCTATTTTATTTAACCAACCAGTAGATAAAGAATTAGGGCGATTGTAAGTTATACCTATGTTAACGATATCATTTGTTGCTATAAAAGAAGTTGCATTAGAACTTGTTGTTGCAAAACTAGAAGTATAACTATTTAGATCCACACTTCCACAAGATATGTTAAATGAATTAGAATTAGTACTTATTGTAAAAGTGCTAGTGTTGTTAGAACGAGCTGCAACAAAAACTTCTACTTGAATTGGTGTATTTATATCAAGGTTGGGAGCGTTAAAATTAAAATTATAGCTGGTTCTTATATCAAAAACTTCTCCGAACCATTCTTGACCCGATTTAATAAGGTTTACAATGTCTTTTTCATGATAAGCATAGTCACTAAAGCTAGTAACATTGGTAGTAGCTCCACTTAAAGATGGTTGAGAAGTAATTCTTTTTGACGGTTGTCCGGTATTACTTGCGGTTATGAAGTAAAAAGAAGTATCGCTAAACAAGTTATTTTTATGAGTAAAACGATTACTAACTGTATTAAATTCCCATGTGTTTGGAGATTGACCATAAAATAATACATAATCTTCTTTGTCAAAAACGCCATCGTTTTCACCAGCAATATGTATAGCATTTTGTTGAAGATCGTCAGGTCTATAATCACTATTTAATAGTGGTAGCATTTTTCCCCCATTACCATAAACTTTAATGTTGGCGGGGTTTATATTGTCGACATCAAGTCCTAAATCTTTTAGAAAATCATAAGTAAGTTTAAAAACACCATCTTTAGAAACACCTATTTTATACCAATCACCAGTCTCTAGTACAGAATTTAAAGTTAAATTTTTATTTTTTTGATTAACTATAGTTTTTTCAGTAATTAGTTCAAATTTATAGCTTATCACTTTTTTATAGGTTCCACTGTTTTTATCATGTATAATAGGAATAAAGTTATAGAAACCATAATTCGTTTTTTTTTCTATGCCATTAAAAAACTTTAGTTCAATATCATTTGGTAAATAATCAAAACCGTACATATTTTGTATTTCTTCAAAAGAAATAGATTCATAATTGATATTTATAATATTTATATCAATAAGTCGTTCTTGGTTAAGAAGAATTCTATCGAAATAGATAGCTAAAAAATCTTTTTCGGCAATAAAGTCCATGTTATTAAATGAAGGAAACCATTTTGAATTATTTTTTTGAGTTACAAATTCAGTGCTTTTTTGAACTGTTAAGTCCCATGTAATGGTTTTCTCAACTATAACATTCCCAGCTAAAAAACTTAGAGGAAGTAGTAATGATAAGGCAGTAGAAAGTAGTTTGCTGTAAAACATTTAAATTTTTTTTATAAAATTAAGACTAATTACATTAGTTTTACAAATTAATTTTAAAGCTAAACGAAATTAAAAAATCTTTATTGTTTTTTTTAGGTTTGTAAAAAAAATAGCTACATTTGGAACTTGATTTTTAAATTATACGTTTAAAAACTACATGATAAAAGGTAACATAATAATAAAAAGCGGCTTTAAATTAGGTTTAATAGCTTTGTTGGTAGTGATTTTTACGGGCAGATTGTTTGCGCAAGATCCTGAATTCACACAGTTTTATGCTAATCAGCTTTATTTAAATCCTGCATTTGCGGGGGCATCTTATTGTCCAAAGCTTTCACTAAACCATAGGAATCAATGGCCAGGAATAAGCGGTTCGTTTGTTACTAATAGTGCTTCTTATGATCAGCATGTAGATGCATTATCTGGTGGTGTCGGGTTATTGGTGCTTAATGATAGAGCAGGAGAAGGGACTTTAAACACTATCAATGTTAGTGGTATTTATTCTTACGAGTTACAGGTTACAAGAAAACTTACTCTTAGAGCAGGTGTTCAAGGAACATGGGCTCAAAAAAGAGTTGATTGGGATAAGTTAACATTTGGAGATCAAATTGACCCAAGAAGAGGTTTTATTTTTAATACTAATGAAGTACAAAGAGATGAACCAAGGAGTTTTGTTGATTTCTCTGCTGGTTTGTTGGGATATACTGAAAATATATTTGTTGGCTTTGCCGTTCATCATTTAACTCAGCCCAACGAATCAGTGATTGAAGGTATTAGTCCTTTACCTAGAAAATATACTTTTCATGCAGGCGTTCAAATTCCTATAGACAGCAAAGGAGAACCAGCAACTCTATCACCAAATGTGTTAGTTCAGTTACAAGAAAATTTTTTACAAATAAATTTTGGTATGTATTATAATAAAGGACCTATATATGGAGGTTTATGGTACAGAAATCAAGATTCTTTTATCGCTTCTATAGGTTTTGAAGCAGGTATATTAAAATTTGGGTATAGTTATGATATAACAGTATCTAAATTAACGAATCAGACTGCAGGCTCTCATGAGTTTTCTACAGGAATGAAGTTTGATTGTAAACCTAAAAAACCTAGATTTAGAACAATAAGTTGTCCTTCTTTTTAGTTAATCTTAAAATAGTTTTAAAAATAAATAGTTATGAAACTGCAAAAAATAAATTTAATTTTCGTCTCATTGGCAATTACTTCATTGTTTTTTACTTCTTGTAAACATGAACAATCGAGTACAACAGGATGGAATTATAATGATCCGAGAAATGGAGGTTTTCAAAAAGTACCTTATTTGGAACAAGAAACAGGTCCAGGTTTGGTTTTAATTGAAGGTGGTAGATTTACAATGGGTAGAGTAGAACAAGAAGTAAATTATGATTGGAATAATATTCCAAGGACAGTTACAGTTTCTTCTTTTTACATGGACGAAACAGAAGTGTCTAATTTTGCTTATTTAGAATACTTATACTGGTTAGATAGAGTTTTTTCATTAGATTATCCAGAGGTATATAAGAAAGCTGTGCCAGATACTTTAGTATGGAGAAGTAAATTAGCTTATAATGAACCTTATGTAGAATATTATTTAAGACATCCATCCTATAGAGATTATCCTGTAGTTGGAGTAAATTGGTTACAAGCTAACGATTTTTGTGCTTGGAGAACAGATAGAGTGAATGAAATCATTTTGATTAGAGAAGGGTTGTTTGAGCATTATCCAAACCAAATTAATGAAGATAACTTTAATACTGAAGCTTATATGTTAGGCCAGTATGAAAGTGGAAAAAGAGTAGACGGAATTCCTGATTTAGATCCCAACAAAGAGTTTAGAAATGTTAAAATGGAAGATGGTATTTTATTACCAAAATATAGACTTCCAACAGAAGCAGAGTGGGAGTATGCAGCTTATGGATTAATTGGAAATACAATAGATGAATTAATTCCAGACAGAAAATTATACCCATGGAATGGTCATGCAGTTAGGAACTCTAATGAAAAATATATTGGACAAATATTAGCTAATTTTAAAAGAGGTAGAGGTGATAATATGGGAGTTGCTGGTAGGTTAAATGATAATGCAGATGTTACAGCACCTGTTTATGCTTATTGGCCAAATGATTACGGTTTATATAATATGGCTGGAAATGTTAGTGAATGGGTAATGGATGTTTATAGACCTTTATCATTAGAAGATAATGATGATTTTAGACCATTTAGAGGTAATGTTTACCAAACTAAAGAGTTGGATGAAGATGGTTATATTGCTGAGAAAGATAGTTTAGGAAGAATTAAATATAGAGATGTTGATACTGAAAAAGATAATTTAACAGATAGAAGAAACTATAAATCAGCTGATAATATTGATTATCTTGATGGACATTGGGAATCTAGTGTGTACTATGGAGAAGTTGGTGCAGGTACTATAGATTCTGATTTTGATGAATTAGATAAACAAAAACAAATGTATCAATTCGGAGAAACATCATTAGTTAATGATAGAGCTAGAGTTTATAAAGGTGCTTCATGGAGAGATAGAGCTTATTGGATGGTTCCTGGAACAAGAAGGTATTTAACCGAGGAACAATCTACTTCTTATATTGGATTTAGATGTGCTATGACAAGAGTTGGTAGTCCGGTTGGTTTAGGATATTAACATTGTTTGGCTTATAAAAAATTAAAACCTCTTATGAAATTCATAAGAGGTTTTTTTATGTTTGTTTGTATGGAAATTCAGGACTTGTATTATCTTTTTTTAGAAAAAGAAAATGTTTCTACGGATACTAGAAATATTATTAAAGACAGTATTTTTTTTGCATTAAAAGGAGAAAATTTTGATGCCAATCAATTTGCTCAACAAGCATTAGATAATGGAGCATCTTATGCGATTGTTGATGACAAAAATGTTGTTAAATCTGATAAATTTATTTTAGTAGATGATGTTTTAACCACGCTACAGAGTTTAGCTAACCATCACAGAAAACAATTTAAAATACCTGTAATAGGAATTACCGGTAGCAATGGAAAAACTACCACCAAAGAATTAATTTTTGCAGTGTTATCTAAAAAATACAATACTCTAGCCACCAAAGGAAATTTAAACAACCACATAGGAGTTCCGTTAACCTTATTGTCATTAAAGACAGATACAGAAATTGCAATAATAGAAATGGGAGCAAATCATATCGGAGAAATTGATTTTTTGAGTAAAATTGCTGAACCAATTTTTGGAATAATAACTAATATTGGTAAGGCTCATATTGAAGGTTTTGGAAGTTACGAAGGTGTTATTCAAACAAAATCTGAATTATACAAGTTTATAAAGCAAAATGAAGGGATTTTGTTTGTTAATGAAGACGATGAATTGTTAATGGATTTGTCTTCTGAAATAAATAGAATTAGCTATGGAGAAAATGCAAAAAGTCATGATTTTAAATTAGTAGAAAGTTCTCCTAATTTAAAAATTGCATGGAACAACAATATAATCACGACCAATTTATATGGTAAATATAATTTCCCTAATATAATGGCTGCAATATGTATAGGAGATTATTTTAATGTTGATGAACAAGATATTATTGATGCAATAACAAATTATGTATCTACTAATAATCGTTCTCAGTTTGCTGAAATAAGAGGAAATACCTATTATTTGGATGCTTATAATGCTAATCCAACCAGTATGAATGCGGCAATTGAAACATTTATTGAGGGGTATTTTTCAAATAAGTTAATGATTTTAGGAGATATGCTTGAATTGGGTAATGTAAGTGACGAAGAGCATCTGGTTATTATAGAAAAGGCTGCAAATAATCATTTAAACACCATTTTTGTAGGTAATAATTTCTTTTCGTTTTCAGATAAGTACAAAAACAATAAATTACTTCATTTTTTTAAAAGTTACGAAGAAGTAATTAAATGGTTTGTAGAAAACAATCCTAAAAATAAAAATATTTTGGTTAAAGGATCGAGGGGAATTAAGTTGGAGAAAATTGTTGAAGCCCAAAAATAGAATAGTTGTTAGTTACAAAACTTACAATAGTTAGAGCTTGAATTATGGGTGAAAGAAATGTCTTTATCTATCATTTCTTCACAAATTCTTTTAATTTGATTTTCAAAATTAGTTAATAACTCTACTGTTATTTTTGCTTCCCCATCAAGATTGAATCTCATAAAATCGTTGGTAAATTTTCTAAATGAAATAATACCGGCATTACATTCTGTTATGTCGCTTAAAAATGTTGAATTGTTTTTGTGGTAAAGCAAAGCATAAAATAAGATTTGAAAGGCTTTGTTTTTTTTGTTGGGCAACAATAACTCATCAAGTTCTTTAATTTTTAATTCGGTAGACTCTACACTACCAGTTTTATAATCAATAATTCTATTTAAGTTGCCTATTGAGTCCACTCTATCAATAGTTCCAGAAAGTTTAACAGTATTCACTTCAAATCCATAATTTGTTGTATAATCTAATTTTTGTTCTAACGATTTTACAATTAAAGGTTGCTGACTTTTTTTTATCAAGTTCAATTCTTTTTTAAGAAAATTATTGATGTAAGTTTGAGCAACAGAGTAAATTAAAAGGTTTTTACCGCTTTTTAATTCAACATCACTAAAGTTTTTTGAGAACACATCATAAGTAATCTTATTGGCATTTTTCAACATTAATTTTATGTGTTCTTCTTTAAGTTCTACATTTATGAACTCTTTGTATAGTTGTTCAAAAATTTCATGAATAAAACTCCCGAAAGTGTTGTGTTCTATAGTTTCTTCAACATCATCTTCTTCGTTTATTTTTAGAATGTATTTATAATAAAAATCTAACGGACAATTAATGTAAGTATTAAGTGCTGTTGGAGATAGCTGGTTGCTTAAAATCTCTTTTATACGATTAACCACTTCATCAGTTTTTTCAATCGATATGTTTGATTGTTCAAATTTAGAAGTAGGGTAGTTGATTAGTTTTTTAGAAATAGTGATGTTTGGTTTTTTAGTGTTATTAAGTTCATGTTCTATTTGAGTAATAAACCTGCTTTGTTCACCACTTCCAAATTCATTTGTTTCTGTATTGTGTGTTATGTAAATATTTTCGGCATTTTGTATTAGCCTGTAAAAATGATAAGCATAAACAGCATCTTTTTCGTAATGCGTTGGTAGTTGGTAAGCATTTTTTAAGTCGTAAGGAATAAATGAATTAAAAGTTTTTCCTTTAGGTAAAACGCCTTCATTAGCTCCAACAATAATTACATTTTTAAAGTCAATATTTCTTGTTTCCAACATTCCCATTATTTGTAAACCTTGTAGTGGTTCTCCATAAAGTTCTATAGAAAAAGAGCTTAATAGCTGTCTGAAAATACTGTAAAATCCTTTAAAACTTGTTATAGCATCTTGCTGAGTAAGTAACAACTCTAACTGATTAAAAAGTTTAGAAAAGTGAAATAAATATTCTAATTCCAGGTGAAAACTACTGGTAGTATTTTTTTTAATTAATTGTTGATAATGTTCTTTTCCAATAGAAATAATGGTTTTAGAAATGCTTATTAAATCTAAAATAGTTGCTTTTGTAGGTAATTTAAAAGGCAGAGCATCGTTTATAAACTGAAGTTTATCGTTATTAATAAAAACCCAATTTTGTTGTATAATTTTTGAATTTAGCTGTTCAATTGTTTTGTTTCCAATAATTACATTGCTAAAAGGAAGCCTGAACAGGTTAATTAAATCTTTGTAATGGTACGTTAGTGTGCCTTTTGAACCAAATTTTTCTGCATTCATAAAAAGTTGAAAAATGGTTTCGAAAAATATGGTAAGACTGGTATTTTTTAAGGGATATCCCATAGTAACATTTACATTCTGAATTTCATCCGGAATAGATTGCATAACAGGAATGAGCATGTTTTCTTCAGCTAAAACAATTGCTGTATCTTTATAATTATCAGTAGAGTCAATTTTACTTAAGATGTTAGATAAATATTTGGCTTGTCCTATTTGTTGGGGAACACCAATAACCTCAATGTTTTTGGTAGTTTGATTAAATTTATCATTTATCCAATTAAAAGGAGAGAAAACCTCTTTTTTAATATATTTTCTTAAAAAGAAACCGCTTTCTTGTAAGTCGTCTTCCAAATAATATTTATCAGCGTCCCAAAGAATCTCAGCTTTATTTTGTTTAATAAGTGAACTAATAATGGTTTCTTCGGCTTGGTTTAACGCATTAAAACCAACAAATATTATTTTTTGCCATTGGGCAATTTTATTTTCAATAAAAGATTCTGGGTTTAGAGCTAATTCTTCAGCTACTTTTCTAAAAGCCATTCCCTGATAAGCCATGTTTTTGCTCTCTAAAATGGTTTTATAAGTAACATATAGATTACTAAGTTCATTCCAAAATTTAAGGTATTGTTTCTGAAAGTCAGACAATTCTTTATCTCCTAAATTCCAAATTTCTATAGCTCTAATATCGTTTATTTCTTTAAAAAAAGTTTCGGGAGGAATTAAATACCTGTCAATCTCATTAAAGTCGTGTAATAAAATTTGCCCCCATTTAGAAAAGTCTTCAAAAGTTTCCGGAGCATCGCTAATGGTTTTATAACACTCATACAATTCAAATAACTGGGTGAGGTTATCTATAATTTCGGATGCAGAGGTTTTTTCAATAAAATCTTCTGTACCAATAATTTCAGGAAGCCAAATAGGGTTTTTAATTAATTTACTTAATTCTTGTTTCAAAAATAATCCTGCACGTTTGTTGGGTAATACAATAAGCAGATGCTCTAGGTTTTCGTTGTATTTGGATATTAGATGACGAGCAGTTTTATTTAAAAAAGTATTCAATGAGGTAGCATTTAATTATTGATTACATAACGACTAAATTCATCGTAGCAAATATGGATTTCTTTATGGAGATCAAATTCAGATGCATTTAAAATAAAATAATTTGAAAAATCGCAGTAGGTGAGAAAATATTCAGCAGTTTCAACATCATTAATAGGCGTAATTCTCATTAATAGAATGGAATTTAACTTTTCATCAATTGCTGCTTGTTTTTTGTCTTGCTCTAACAGTTTTAAATAATTTTTTTTATCCTGAACATATTTATTAAAAGCTCCCAATATGGCAGAAATGCCTCCAGAGATTATTATTCCTCCATTAGCTTCTTGGTAAGCAGCTAAAAGCTCTTCTTTTGGGACATATATACTTTTATTAATAGGATTAGGGTTTTCTTGAATTCTTAGTTGTGTAAAGGCTTCTTTAAACTCCTCATAATCTTTATAAGGAAGTACCGTAAAGTTTTCAAGATTATACGTTCTTCTATGCAAATAAACGTTGAAATAAGAATTGTTTATTACATGATTATAGGTAGAGAATCCTACAGAAGAAATGATTAACGTATCATTCGGGCTGGCCATAATAGAAAAGCTACCATTTGTTTTTGAGACAACACCAATATTACTTGATTTATTAATAATATGTACTCCTTCTAAAGCAATAGAATCACTAGCATTTAAAATTGTACCAACAAAAACAGCTTCCTGAGCTTTTAATTGAAAACTACAAAAGAGCATAATAATAACTATTGTTATGAGGAGATTATGCTTCATTTTTTGCTAATTCTTTTTTTGAAAATAATTTCGAAATAAGTACCTTCCTTATCTATCCTTTCTATTTCGCCATCAATCTGGCTAACAAATACTTTTATAAGTTCCATACCTAATGTCTCATCGTCTTTTTGTAGCATACCTTTCGGCATTCCAATACCATTATCTCCAACAATTAATTTAAATGTTGTATTTTGTAATTCTGATAAATGAATGGTAATAGTTCCTTTGTCCTTCCCTTTAAAGGCATACTTTAATGAGTTGGATATAATTTCATTTAATAATAAACCAATTGGAATTAATGTGTCTATCTCAAATTTTAAAGCATCTATTTTTAAATCTAAATGAATGTCACAATTTATTGAATATGAACTTACCAAATCATCAATTAAAGAAATAATATAATCCTGAACATCTATTTTTGAAAGATCTCCAGATTGATACATTTTTTCATGAATCAAAGCCATAGAACGAATTCTATTTTGAGCTTCGCTAAAAAGTGCTAGGGCTTTTTCGTCTTTAGTATAGTTAGATTGAATACTTAGAAGACTATTGATTACTTGCATATTGTTTTTTACTCGATGATGAATTTCTTTTAAAAGAATTTCTTTTTCATCACGTTGTTTTTCAATAAGCATTGTCCTTTCTTTAACTTTTTCTTCGAGTTCTTTACTAATTTGTAATTGTCTTTTTTCTTTATAGGTAGCAATTCTAAAAACTAAATAGAAAGTTCCTAAACCAACAATTAAATAAAACCACCATTTTTGCCAAAAAGGAGACTTAATAATAAATGAGAAAGTAACCGGTTGTTGATTCCAAACACCATCATTATTTCTAGATTTTACTTTAAAAGTATATGCTCCAGGTGGTAGGTTAGAGTAGGTGGCAACATCTTTTGTAGTAGCAGGAAACCAATCATTATCAAAACCTTCTAACTTAAAGCTATATAATACTGCTTCGGGATGAGAAAGATTGATGGAATTAAATTCAAAAGTTAAATGGTTTTGATTGTATTTTAGTTCAATGTTTTCAGGTAAATTATACCATTTGGATAATTTCTTTGAATGCTTTAACCAATCAACATTATCGAAAAATAGTTTAACACTTGTAATATGTGTTTTAGATTCAAAAACATTTTCTCTATCTTCTGAAGGAGTATATTTTATCAATCCTTTAACAGTTCCAATCCAAAGGTTGTTTTTTTCATCTTCATAAATAGCTCTACTATTACATTCAACTCCCCTAAAACCATCACTTAATCCATAATTTTTTATTTCATCTACTTGTCCGTAACTATTAAATGTAAATTTATCTAATCCGTTATTGGTACCAATCCACAAATGACCTCTTTTATGAAAATGAACTAAGTAAATTACATCTGATGACAAACCGTTTTTTGTTGTAAATGAAGTGAAATCAATTCCATCGTATTTTGTTAAACAACGGTCCGTTCCAAACCAAATATTCCCAAAAGCATCTTCAGTAATACTGCTGATATAAGAATTACAAATTTTTGAAACAGGAAAGCTCGTGATTACTTCTTTACTCATACGGTTTATTCCATTTCCTGTTCCTATCCATAGATTTTTACTTTTATCTAAAAATAGAGAATGTATATAGTTATGAGATAGTCCGTTATCTATAGTGTAAGTAGTAAAACTATTAAAATCATATTTACATAATCCACCACCATTGGTTCCAATCCATAGATAACCTCTTTTATCGAAAAGTAAACTTTTTATTTCATCGGAAGGTAACCCATCTTTTGTAGTATAATTTATAAAAACTCCATTACTGTATTTACTTAGCCCTTTTGTTGTAGCAAACCATAAATCACCTTTATTATCTTTTACAATAGCTTTTATCGTATTGCTACCTAATCCATTTAACTCTGTGAATTGTACTGAAAAGTTACCATTATATTTGTAAATGCCACTACTTGCTGTTGCAACCCAAATATTTTCATCGTTATCATGAGTAACTCCAAAAATATCGTTCTGGTTTAAACCAACAATTTCATTAAAATAGGTAAAAGCAGTATTATTTACTCTAATTATACCAGAGCCATTAGTTCCTATCCAAATATTACCAATTCTATCCTTATATAAGGTATTTATATTATTTGTTTCAAGACCATTTTTTTTACTAATATGTTTATTTTCATTAGTGCTTATGTTTACATGATAAATTCCATTGTTAAAAGTTGAATACCAAATATTCTTATCATTATCTTCGATAATAGATGAAATTTTATGTGATGAATTAATGGTTTCTACTTCTAGTTTAGCATCTTTGTCAATACTACCTGCAAGTATTTTATGTATTCCGGTATCTTTAAACCCAACTAAGTAGTTACCTTCATTGTTTTGTAATAGAGAAGTAACATTATTTGAAGGTAAGTCATTATTAATATTAAAATAAAAAGTGTCTTTCTCATTTATTTTTATTAATCCGTCAGTTGTTCCAATCCAAATGTTATTTTTATTGTCAGAGGTAATAACATTAATAGATGTATTAAAAAAACTTTTGTTTAAGGTACGAAAAAAACCATTTTCGTAATAGCATAGACCTGAGGAGCTTCCAATCCATATTCTATCTTTATTATCAATAAAAATACAATTATTAGAATTATTTTGTAGACCATCGTTTTTGGTTAATACAACCATATTTCTACCGTTATATTTAGAAACCCCTCCCCAAGTAGAGGTAAACCACATGTTGCCTTCTTTGTCTTCTGCAATTCCAGTAACTATATTACCCGCTAAACCATCTTTTTCATTATATTTATTAAAAAGTTTACCATCAAATTGAGCAACACCACCTCCAGAAGTAGCTACCCATAGATATCCTCTAGAGTCATTATAAACTGCATTAACGGAAGATTGAGGTAATCCTTCCGGCACATTAAAATAACTAAAATTATAAGTTTGCCCAAAAACTTTTAGGCTAAAAGAAAAAACACTAGCAATAAGCAGTATAAATGTTAAAAAGTGATATGTGTATTTTTTGTAGTTCAATCAGGGGTTCTTTATTATACAATAATAAACAATAATGCTGTAAATTCATTAAGAGCATTGAGTTTTTTATCCTCCCACTTTTTTTGTTTGTTTATATCCTATTTTTAAAAGGATATCAAAAATTTTATCTTTATGCTCTCCTTGAATTAAAATTTCTCCATCTTTTGCACTACCTCCAACTCCGCATTTTTGCTTTAAAATTTTTCCTAAATTTTGTAAATCATCATCGATTCCAACAAAACCTGTAATTAAGGTTACAGATTTACCTTTGCGTTGTTTACGGTCAATTATCACTTTTAGTTTTTGTTCATCAGGAGAAAGAGTTTCCATTTCTTCATCAAAGTGGTCTTCGTATTCAAAATTTTTGTTGGTAGAATATACTATATTTTTTTTACTCATGGGGTTATAATTTTTAAAGATAAAGGTTGAATGCTTAAATTAATTTCGTTTTCTGTTAAAACTGGTTCTCCATCAATATGTAATTCTTTTTCTGGAGGAATAATGGTGATATTTTTACCCTTCAATTCATTTATATACCTAAATGTGTTAATTTTTTTATTAAAAAGTTTATAGGCAAAGTTAAGGGAATATAGTAAAGGAAATTTTTTCAGTATTATAATTCTTATTAAACCATCGTCTAGTTTTGAGTTTGGAGAAATATAAGCATTGTTGCCGTACTGGTTAGAGTTAGCAAAAGTGATGAGTAAGGCTTTGGTATTAAATTTTTTACCATCAATAGTAATATCATAAATTCCTTCGTTATAATTGAAATACTCTTTAACAGTTATTTTAAAATAAGTCCAAAAACCTCTTTTTTTTGCTTGAGAAAATAACCAACCTATTCGTGCATCAAATCCAGAACCAGCTGTTCCTAAAAAATAACCATCATTAATTTTAACTACATCAATAGTTGTTTTTTTTAGATTATTGATGGTTTCAATTGCATTTTTAATGGTTAATGGAATTTTTAAATGCCTTGCCAAGCCATTTCCGGATCCAACAGGAATTATTGCTAAAGTAGTATTGCTACCAATTAGCTGACTACCAACTTCGTTTACAGAACCATCTCCTCCAACAGCGGTAATAATATCATATTTGTCTTTAGCTTTTTTTGCAATTTCAATGGCATGTTTAGCTCTTTCGGTATAAGTTATATCGTATTCAATGTATTGAGTATCTAAATGTTTTTCAAGTAGTTTTTCCACTATTTTTTGCTTTCCTGTTCCGGAAATAGGGTTAATAATGAAAAGTACTTTGGTTTTAGACATAACTTATCAAAATAAATTATTTACTAACGGATAATTGGTTGTTAATTAATCGGTTGTTGTATTGCTGAAGAACAGCTTTCATAAAAACTTCCATATCCGTTTTTTTGATTAATTCCTCTCCATTAAGTTGAGTTTTTAGGAGGTTGTTCATTAATAATTCATCTTTTGAAATATTATAAAAGGCTATTGTTTTCTTACCATCAAAAAACAATACATAATTTTCTTGATAGAGCTGGTAAACACCATTTATAAAATTAATTACAAACGGTTTTTTTGGATTTTTATCAAAAATATTTCTTCCAAAAGCAATTGATTTTGTAGGAATTCCTAACCAACCTAATAAAGATGGAGCAATATCTATTTGCTGAAAAAGAGGGTCGTATTTACCTTTAAGTTCTTTGCTTGGATCAAAAATTAAAGTGGGTATGGCAAACCGACCTATTGGAGTGTTGTATTTTGCTTGTTCAGAATGTGTGGAATGATCTGCTGTAATCACAAACAATGTGTTGTTGTACCAAGGCATTTTTTTAGCGGTTTCAAAGAATTTTTTTAGTGCGTAATCTGTATAACCAACTACCTCATGCATAGGTAAGCTGCCTTTAGGAAATTTATCTAAATGTTCGTCTGGAATGGTGTAAGGATGGTGTGATGAAATAGTGAAAATGGTACTGAAAAATGGTGTTTCTTTTTTATTTAATTCATTAGCAAAATATTGTAAATAAGGTTCATCAAAAATGCCCCACTTGCCATCATAATGTTTATTTTTTTCAGGATATTCATCTAAGCCAAAATAATTCTCAGTTCCTGCCATACTCGAAAAAGCATCAAATCCCATAGTACCATTGCTTCCTGAATGATAGAAAGAAGTGTTGTAGCCGTGTGTTTTCAAGATTTTAGGTAAGCCATCTATGGCATTACTTCCATAGTTAGAAACTACTAAGGGCGTATTCATTAATTGAGGTAAACTAGCTAAAATGGAAGGTAATGATTCAATAGATTTTTGTCCATTAGCGTAAGCGTTTGTAAATATATAGCTTTCGGTCATTAAGGAATCTAAAAATGGCGTATAGCCTTTTTTATTGTGATAACTAACATATTCTTTAGCAAGACTTTCAATAATTATAAAAACAATATTTTTTTTATTGAGTGGATTTTTTCCTTCAATAATTAAAACCGGAGAGTAGAGGCTTTCAAGTTCATCATCAGTATAAAAATTGATGGGGTTAGCTTTTTCTTTAGTAAGTGATTTTAAAACGGTAAAAGGTGTATTTAAAACAAGTGCAACATTTTGAGCATGTGTATATTGTCCAGCACTAACACTGTTTAGTGGTCTGAGTTGGAAACCTCCCCGCATACCAAGAATGGTAAACAACATCACTCCAACAAAAATGGAAGATTGAATAATGTAATTTTTCTTTACATAAGGATAAAACATGCCTTTAAAACGACAATATTTTTTATAAACATACCATGAAAACCAAATTAAAAATGCCAGTAAAATGTAATCGTACCAAAAATCAATAATATAAAGCGGTAATAAGGTCATAAAATCTTCTCCACCACCGGCACTAATCATGCTGAATAAATCTGTAGTGGTTCTTTTCATAGTAAAATCGAAGTAAGCGACATCCACTAAGTTTAAAATGATAGCAATGGTATTGGGAATATAGAATAGGATAGCTAAAGTTCGTTGGTATTTTCTAAAACTTCTAAATGAAAAAGGAAGTACCGACATTAATATAAAAGGCAGATACAAATAAGCAATAGCAACGGCATCAAAACGAACTCCATAAACAAAATCCATAAAAACAACATCTTGAAAATGAGATTGATTGACAATATAAAAGGAAATTCTACATAATGAAAACACCAAAAAAGCTAAACCAATTCTTTTGGCAAAAGGAATAAGATGTGATAAATAATTAGGGATGATCATTTTTTTGGATTAACTGAAAGAAAACGTTTGTTTTGGAATAATAAGTTTTTAAATTATTGTAATTCAATTAATTGAATATGAAAAAATGCTTGTCACAAAAATAGTAAATAAATTCATAAGAATGATGTAAGGTTATTAGGATGCTTTATCTTCTTTCTTTGGCATAGGGCCTCGCAAATGAATAATTAATCCGTTCAAGAAATTACGTAGAATTTGGTCACCACATTCCATATATTTCGGATGGCTTTCATTTCTGAAAAAAGCCCCTAATTCGCTTTTGGTAATTTTAAAATCTACCAATGCACAAATGTTTACAATATCTTCATCTCTGAGTTTGTGAGCAACTCTTAATTTTTTAAATATATCGTTATTAGTCAATCCCATGTTTTAGTCTTTAATAATATTTTTAACTCTTCCTACAATTCCCGATTCGAGCATTACTTTAATGCCATGAGGATGAGTTCTAGAGTTGGTTAAAATTCTTTTTACAATTCCTTGTGTAAGTTCCCCTGAAGATTGATGGTGTTTTTGAATCACTTCCACTTCGTAACCAACACTAATACTTGCTCGGTTTTTTCCTTCAGACATGCTTATTTATTTTAATCCACAATTATCACAATCGTGTTTTTTTCTTTTAATAATGTATTTGTAAACTAAGAAAATTACAGCTCCTAAAATCCATATTCCGGCAATTATTTCCTGAATATTCATTTTTATATTTTTATATTAATAAAGTACGAAGTTAGGTAAAATCGGTTAAATTTGGCACTTCAAAACATACAACTTATGGCGTTGACATTTAACAGAAGAAAATATACAGATGAAGAGCTTGTTAAGCTTTATAAAAATTTATTAAAACCACGGTTGATTGAAGAGAAAATGTTGATTTTGCTTCGTCAGGGAAGAGTATCAAAGTGGTTTTCAGGAATAGGTCAGGAGGCTATTTCGGTGGGAGCAGCCTTAGCATTAGAAAAAGATGAATATATTTTGCCTATGCACAGAAACTTAGGTGTTTTTACCAGCAGAGAAATTCCTTTACATCGCTTGTTTTCACAATTTCAAGGAAAAATGAATGGTTTTACTAAAGGTAGAGACCGTTCTTTTCATTTCGGAACACAAGAGTATAAAATTGTGGGTATGATTTCTCATTTAGGACCTCAAATGGGGGTGGCTGATGGAATTGCTTTAGGCAAAAAGTTGAATAATGAAGGAAAAGCTACTTTAGTTTTTACCGGAGATGGTGGTGCCAGTGAAGGAGATTTTCATGAAGCTATTAATACTGCTGCTGTTTGGCAATTACCCGTAATTATTTTAGTAGAAAATAATGGTTATGGATTATCAACTCCATCTAGTGAACAATTTATTTGTAAAAATTTTGTGGATAAAGGAATCGGTTATGGCATTGAAACAGAGTTGATTGATGGAAATAATATTTTAGATGTTTACCATAAAATTAGTCAGATAGCAGAATCTATTCGTAAAAAACCACGACCTGTTTTGGTAGAAGCACTTACTTTTAGAATGCGTGGACATGAAGAAGCTTCAGGCACAAAATATGTTCCTCAGGAGTTGATGGATGAATGGCAGCAAAAAGATCCTGTGGTAAATTATGAGAATTATTTGTTAGCCGAAAAAGTATTAGATGATGCTAAAATTGAAGCAATTAAAGCTGAAATAAAAGAAGAAATAAATACAGATTGGGAAAAGGCTTATAATGAACCAAAAATTGTAGCTGATATACAAACAGAATTGGATGATGTTTATGCACCATTTTCTTTTTCAGAAACAAGACCTGCAACTGAAAAAAAATCGGAAAAAAGATTGATTGATGCTATTTCTGATGGGTTAAGACAAAGCATGGAAAAACATTCAAACTTGGTATTGATGGGACAAGATATTGCAGATTATGGAGGTGTTTTTAAAATTACGGATGGCTTTGTAGCTCAGTTTGGTAAAGATAGAGTTAGAAATACACCACTTTGCGAATCTGCTATTTTAGGTGCAGGATTAGGACTTTCTATTAACGGACAAAAAGCCATGGTAGAAATGCAGTTTGCCGACTTTGTAAGTGAAGGCATTACTCAAATTTGTAATAATTTAGCCAAAAGTCATTACCGTTGGCAACAAAATGCCGATGTGGTAGTAAGAATGCCAACAGGTGGAGGTATGGCAGCAGGTCCATTTCACTCTCAGAGTAATGAAGCTTGGTTTACCCAAGTTCCGGGATTAAAAATTGTTTATCCTGCTTTTCCTTATGATGCTAAAGGCTTGTTGAATACTGCTTTTGAAGATCCAAATCCGGTAATGTATTTTGAGCATAAAGGCTTGTATAGAAGTATAACACAAGAAGTTCCTGATGATTATTATACCTTGCCTTTTGGTAAAGCAAGTTTGGTAAGAGAAGGAGAGCAAGTAACTATTGTAACTTATGGAATGGGCGTACATTGGGCATTAGAAACGTTAGATGCAAACTCAGAAATTTCGGCAGATTTAATAGATTTAAGAACTTTAGTACCTTTGGATACGGAAACCATTTTTAATTCTATAAAGAAAACCAACAGAGTAATTATTTTACATGAAGCTACTATGTTTAATGGAATAGGAGGAGAATTAAGTGCTTTAATTACCGAAAATTGCTTTGAATATTTAGATGCACCAATAAAACGTGTAGCGAGTTTAGATACGCCTGTACCATTTATTGGAGAATTAGAGCAAAATTTTATGCCTAAAGAACGCTTTATAACAGCATTGAAAGCATTGGTAGATTTTTAATTTATTAAAAAATAAAGATGCGAATAACATTTTTAGGAACAGGAACATCTCAAGGAGTACCAGTTATAGCTTGTAACTGTGAGGTGTGTATGTCTGATAGTCCTAAAGATAATCGCTTGCGTACTTCAATTTTAGTCCAGAAAGAAAATACTACCATTGTTATAGATACAGGACCTGATTTTAGACAACAAATGTTAAGAGCAAATGTGCAACATCTAGATGCTGTAGTGTTTACTCATGAACATAAAGATCATATTGCCGGTTTAGATGATGTAAGGGCGTTTAATTTTAAACAAAAAAGTGTATTGCCAATTTATGCTACTTCAGAAGTTCAGTCGGCATTAATAAGAGAATTTCATTATGCTTTTTCCGAATATAAATATCCCGGAGTACCAGAATTAAAGCTACATACTATTGATGATACACCTTTTACTATTGGCGATATCAATTTAATTCCTATAAGCGTTTGGCACTACAAAATGCCTGTAAAAGCGTTTAGAATAGACAATTTTGCCTACATTACCGATGCTAATAAAATTGATGCCTTAGAGCTTGAAAAAATAAAAGGAGCAGAAATTATTGTTTTAGATGCACTCAGAAAAGAAAAACATATATCACATTATAATTTAGATGAAGCAGTTGAACTATTAAAAATGCTCAATCCTAAAAAAGCATATTTAATTCACATTAGCCATTTAATGGGAAAGCATAAAGAAGTTCAGAAAGAACTACCCAATTTTATTGAGTTGGCTTATGATGGGTTGGTATTAGATACTCTTAGCTTTTAAGTGAATTAATTTTTCTAAAATTAGTTTATTAACCTCTTGTTGTTTTTCGAGTAATTTAATAAGAGCCTCTATTTCTTTTTGAGATATAGAACCTGTGGTAGTAGTTATTTTTGATGATGTAGTTTCATAAACAGGAAGAAAATCTTCTACTAAGTCCATATCTATTGCTGTATCTAAAAGGTTAATATTTATACCTAATAAATTACAAACTTTTGTTAGAAAATTATAATTTGTTTTGGTAATACCACGCTCAAACCTAGAATAAGTAGGGATTGATATCATTAGCTTTTCAGCCATATCTTTTTGGGAATAATTTTTATTTATTCTAGCAAGTTTTATTTTTTTTAAGATGTTATTGATAGACATTGAATTTATTTTTTAATTAAATAAAAATACTTAGTATGTTTAGGTGAATTCTCTTTTTTATAACTTTTTTGTAAAAAAACCGAATCATTTCTTTTCTTTTAATGAAATTTTATTACATTTATTGAAAATTTGTTGCATTTTGTTTTTAAATGAATTTTAAACTACTAAAATAAAAAAATTATGACACCATTTATTGTTTGGCTCGAAAAAAATGAAATTGATGAATTAATAACTATCATGGCAAAGTCAACCAAAGATAAAAAAATCACCAATAAAATCTACACTACAGATGAGTTAATAAAATTGACAGAAAACTTGCTACAACAGAATAATAAATTAATTGAGATATTAAAGAAAATAACCCCAATTAAAAGTTATAAAGATACAATAAACGATACAATTATAGCTACTCGACAACAAAAATCTTTTATGACAGAAATTATATCTGAGAAACCTAATAAAAAAAACTAAAAACGTTGGGTTAAAGAAATTCTTTATTTTCTATTGCATAATGTGGGTTTAATAGTTTCAAAAGGTATAAATTTGTTCTTTTTTTTTAAATTTAATGACTATGGAATTATCACCACTTACTGCTGTTTCTCCACTCGATGGAAGGTATAGAAATGCAGGAGCAAAATTAGCCCCCTTTTTTTCTGAAGCGGCATTAATCAATTATAGAGTAAAAGTTGAAATTGAATATTTTATTGCTCTATGCGAGTTGCCATTACCACAGTTAAGTGGAATAGATCAAAATTTATTTGAGCCGTTACGAGCCATCTATAAACAGTTTTCTTTAGCTGATGCTCAAAAAATAAAAGACACAGAAAAAATTACCAATCATGATGTAAAAGCAGTAGAGTATTTTATTAAAGAAAAATTTGATGAACTTGGCGTTCCTGTTGAATATAAAGAGTTTGTCCATTTTGGACTAACTTCTCAGGATATCAATAACACTTCTGTGCCAATGTCAATTAAAGAAGCGCTTCATGAAGTATATCTTCCGTTGTTGAACTCGACCATTACCATGTTAAAAGAAAGTGCTAACGATTGGAAAAATGTTCCTATGTTGGCAAGAACGCATGGACAACCAGCTTCACCAACAAAATTAGGTAAAGAAATAGCTGTTTTTATTGAACGTTTAGAAGTTCAGTTAGCACAACTAAAGACCATACCTTTTGCCGCAAAATTTGGTGGAGCAACAGGTAATTTTAATGCACACCATGTAGCTTATCCACAAATAAACTGGATTAAATTTGCTAATGATTTTGCCAAAGATAAACTAGGTTTACAACGTTCTCAAATTACTACACAAATTGAACATTACGACAATTTAGCAGCTTTATTCGATGCTCAAAAACGTATCAATACCATTTTAGTAGATTTAAGTAGAGATATTTGGACGTATGTTTCTATGGATTACTTCAAACAAAAAATTAAAGCAGGAGAAATAGGTTCTTCGGCTATGCCACACAAGGTAAATCCAATAGATTTTGAAAATGCTGAAGGAAATTTAGGTATTGCTAATGCACTTTTTGAGCATTTAGCAGCAAAATTGCCTATCTCTCGTTTACAAAGAGATTTAACAGATTCAACAGTATTAAGAAATGTTGGAATGCCAATAGGACATACTGTTTTAGCACTTCAGTCTCTACAAAAAGGCTGGAAGAAATTATTAATTAATGAAGCTAAAATTGCTGATGATTTGGAAAATAATTGGGCGGTAGTTGCAGAAGCTATTCAAACAGTATTGAGAAGAGAAGGCTATCCAAAACCTTACGAAGCCTTAAAGGAACTTACCAGAACCAATACAAAAATTACAGCAACATCTATTGCCGATTTCATTGAGACCTTAAATGTAAGTGCTGAAATAAAGGTAGAATTGAAAAAAATATCACCTTCAACCTTTACTGGTGTTGATTTGTTTTAAGTCACAAATAAAATATTTTTTTAAATTATAAAACATTGAGTTATCTCGGTGTTTTATTTTTCATTAACTTTATGAAAAATAAGGGAGTTAATAAATTAGGATTTGTTAACAACTCCCAATGCAACCTTTTTTAATAAACAAACATCTTCTGTAAAAAATGAAATGGAGTGAAGAGCAATTAGTGGTAGAGTGCTTGAAGAATAATTCATCAGCACAAAAGCATTTGTTCGAGTATTACTCTAAAAGAATGATGGGAGTTTGCCTTAGATATACCAAAGACCATGATGAAGCCCAAGATGTTTTACAAATGGGGTTTATAAAGGTTTTTGAAAAACTAGATACTTATAATGGAGAAGGCTCTTTAGAAGGTTGGATTAGAAGGGTAGTGGTAAATACTGCTTTAGACAATATCAGAAAAAACAAGAAAAACAACGAGAATATTGACATAGAAAAAGTAGATTTTTTACTAGCTAATAATGATGCCAATGCGTTGGATGATTTAAAAGCAGAAGATTTACTAAAAATTATTCAGCAAATGCCAACAGGGTTCAGAACAGTTTTTAATATGTATGCTATAGAAGGCTATTCGCATAAAGAAATTGCAGAACAATTAGGCATTACAGTAAATACTTCTAAGTCTCAATATTCTAGAGCTAGAGTTTGTTTGCAAAATTTATTAATGAAAGAAGCGATTACGAGATAAATTATCTCACACAAAAATTAAGATGAAAAAAGAATTTGAAAATATAGAACAACTTTTTAAAGATACCTTTGAAAGGTACGAAGCCAATGTTGATGCTTCTGTATGGAATAATATACAGCAGTCTATTAACTCACCAGCTTCATCCGCATCTTCATCTGCAGGAAATGCAGGAGGTTTTGCTGCTAAAAGTGCTTTCTTTAAAATTGCCGCAGCTACTATTACATCTGCAGTTGTAGTTACCTCTTCGGTGTTAATTTACAATGCATTTAAAGATGAACCGACTAACAATAATGAAATTGCTGAAAACCAATTGACAACTGAAAGCTTAGCTCCAAAAATTATTGAAGAGACAGCGACTGAAAGACCATTAACAACAGAAAACAACACTACTGAAAATGGAAGTAATGTGGTAACTCCTCAACAAAATGAAGTGGAGGATAAAGACCTTACTTCTAACGAAAAAAATAATTCGAGCAATACTGTAAACAACAATAATACAACTGAAACTACTACAACACCTAGCAATACTGTTGTTGAAAATAATAAAGAAACACAACAAAGTACGGTGGTAACAAATACCAATACACCACCAACTCAATCGTCAACAACCAATACTCCAAAAGTAGAGGTATTAGCAAATGTTAAATTGAAAGCAAGTACCAAAAAAGGCGATGCTCCACTTTATGTTGAGTTCAACGTTGTTGGAGAAGCTGCCGATTATCAATGGCATGTTGATGGCACAACTAAATCGGGTGAAAATGTATATCATACATTTGATAATCCGGGTAAATATGAAGTATTGCTTACTGTAAAAGATAAACAAGGGAAAACGAAAACCATTACCGAAAACATTGAAGTTTTATCGGCTATAAAATCTTCTATTTCAGATATTCAAAATATTTTCACTCCTAATGGAGATGGTAAGAACGATATTTTACTAATAGAAGGAGAAAATATTAAAGAGTTTAAAGCGGTTGTATACAATCAAAATGGAACTATTATTTTTGAATGGAATACTATTTCAGGGTTTTGGGATGGTAAAGATATGAATAATCAGTTTGTTTCTGATGGAATCTACTTTTTGGTTGTTAATGCTTTAGGAGAGGACAACAAACCTTATGAAATTAAAAAATCTATTACTCTAAGAAAGTAACAGTTATTAACAACTATTAGTAATTTCTTTCTGAAAAAACGTTGTAGGTAAAATTAAAAAAGACGTAATTTCGTAAGTAGATTTTTAAGAACGGATTATACATGGCAGAGTACCAAACAGGAAAGCTCCTTGAGCAAATCATTTATCCCCAAGATTTAAGAGAGAAAATAACAGAGGATGACCTGCCTCAACTTTGTAATGAACTCAGAGATTTTATTGTAGATGTAGTTTCTCAAAAAGGAGGACACTTTGGAGCAAGCTTAGGTGTAGTGGAGCTTACTGTAGCTTTACACTATGTTTTTGATACTCCCAACGATAAAATTGTTTGGGATGTTGGTCACCAAGCTTACGGACACAAAATACTTACAGGAAGAAGATCCGTTTTTCATACCAATAGAATTTATAAAGGAATTAGTGGTTTCCCAAAACCATCTGAAAGTGAATACGATACTTTTGCTGTAGGACATTCTTCTACTTCTATTTCTGCTGCTTTAGGTATGGCAGTAGCATCACGTCATAAAAAAGAAAATAAACAACATATTGCTGTTATTGGTGATGGCTCTATGACTGCAGGATTGGCTTTTGAAGGTTTAAACCATGGAGGAAGTGAGGATACTAACTTACTAGTTATTCTTAATGATAACTGCATGTCTATCGACCCCAATGTTGGAGCATTAAAAGAATATTTAACAGATATAACCACTTCACATACTTATAATAAAGTAAAAGATGAAGTATGGAATTTACTAGGATTAATTAGTAAATTCGGTCCAAATGCTCAAGCCATTGCTCAAAAAATTGAGAATGGAATAAAATCTACCTTGTTAAAACAAAGTAATTTATTTGAATCATTAAACTTTAGGTATTTTGGACCTGTTGATGGGCATGATGTAAATTACTTAGCCAAAGTATTAGCAGATTTAAAAGATATTCCCGGACCAAAAATTTTGCACTGTATTACTGAAAAAGGCAAAGGTTATGAACCTGCGGAATTAGGCGATACCACTCAATGGCATGCTCCGGGTATTTTTAATAAAGAAACAGGAGAAATTATAAAAATAGCTCCTAAAAGTCCACAGCCACCTAAATTTCAGGATGTTTTTGGTCATACTATTGTAGAGCTTGCTGAACAAAACGATAAAATTGTTGGAGTAACGCCTGCCATGCCTTCGGGATGTTCATTAAACATAATGATGAAAGCCATGCCCGATAGAGCTTTTGATGTAGGTATTGCAGAACAACATGCCGTTACTTTTTCTGCTGGAATGGCTAGTCAGGGATTGGTGCCATTTTGCAATATTTATTCCTCTTTTATGCAGCGAGCTTATGACCAAGTGATACACGATGTAGCTTTACAAAACTTACATGTTGTATTTTGTTTGGATAGAGGAGGAGTAGTGGGAGCTGATGGAGCAACTCATCATGGAGCATACGATTTAGCTTTTTTTAGATGTATTCCTAACATGATAGTTGCTTCACCGATTAATGAAGAGGATTTAAGGAACTTGATGTTTACCGCTCAAGTAGAAAATAATGGTCCTTTTTCTATTCGTTACCCAAGAGGAAATGGTTCTATGGTAAATTGGAAAACATCTTTTAAGAAAATTAAAATTGGAACAGGCCAGCGTTTGAAAAATGGTGAAGATATTGCTATTTTATCTATTGGACCAATTGGGTTGGAAGCCAAAAAAGCCATTGAAAAATTAGAAGAAACAACCAATATTAGTATAGCTCATTACGATATGCGTTTTGTAAAACCTATTGATGAAATTTTATTACACGAAGTATTTACCAAATTCAACAAAGTAATTACCTTAGAAGATGGTTGTATTATGGGTGGTTTGGGAAGTGCAGTTTTAGAATTTATGGCTGACAATAATTATCAAGCACAAATAAAAAGATTAGGCATACCCGATAAGTTTGTTGATCACGGCACACAAGAAGAACTTTATGCTGAATGTTTTTATGATGCAAAAGCTGTAATTGAAACAGTAAAGTCTTTAATAGATACTTCAGAAAACAAAGCGTTGGCTTAATATTAATTATTAATTTCACTTACTTACATTGATAAAAAGTATATTTTCTTTTCTTTTACTATTTATAACACTTCAAGTAGATGCACAAGATTCTACATATACTAGACTATGGGAGGATAGTGCCCTGCAAGAACAAGGAAATTATGTTAACAATAACAAAGATGGTGCTTGGAAAAGTTGGAATCAAAAAGGAGAATTAACAGAACTTAATCATTACTCAGTAGGTACTTTAAAAAGTAAGGTAACATTCGAATATTACTCGCACACACCAAATTTATTGTATAAGCAAAATAAGTACGATTCCTTAAACGACTTAGTTGAAGAAAGAAATTATGCTTATAAAGATAATGATGTTTATGATGTCGTTTTTTATAATAATGAAATCAAAATTTCTGATGGGAAAATGATTAAAGGTAAAAAAGATGGCAAATGGACTTATTACAATCAAGATGGAAGCGTAAAAGAAGTAAAGAAATACATAGAAGGAGTTGATACCGAAGAGATACGAGAGAGTAATAAGATAAATAAGGATTATACGCCTGTTGAGCCATCAAAAGAGAATGCAATTATAAAAATTTATAGACCTAAAGCGAATGCTGGGGCTAATATGTATTACGAATTACATATTAATGATAGCAATGTAGTTGATGTAATTAACGGGCTTGTTTATGAGTATGAGATAACCCAAGAGGATATTTATGAATTAACAATAAATAGTGTTTCTGATAAAGTAGCAAAAAGTTCATTTAAAATTAAGCTAGATGTTAAGTTAGGAAGAACTTATTTTTTAAAGTGTGAATTGCTAACAGGCGGAGAATATAGTATTCCAAGTATGAAAATAGTTAATCCAACAAAGGGTTTGAGTGAGTTTAACCGACTTAAAGAAATTTAATTTATGAAGTTTAGTAAAATTATCATATTAATAAGTATTGTAAGTTGTTTGTCGGATGTGTTTTCACAAATCAATGTTGTAAAGGTGGATTTTTCAAATATTGGTGTGGGTAAAATGTTTGGGTTAGCGTATAATGAGGTAATTTTCAGACCTAGTTTTGAAAGGACTTTTGGAAAAAATTTCTCTACTTTAATTACTTATGAATTTGGAAAATATGAAACAGGAGAGTTGGAACATACACCAAGCAATACTGAGGTAACAAGAATTGAAGAAGTGTATAATGTAAAGGGTTGGGGCATTATGCCGGAAGTAAGGTTTTATTTACCTAATAAAAGAAGAACTGCTCCCACAGGGTTTTTTATGGGCTTACATTATAGGTACAGACATATTACAGAAAACTTTATTGATTCAAAAAATGTAAATAATAGAATTATATTATCAGATACAACCATTTCTAACGATGCAATAATGCATGATTATGGGTTTAATTTGGGATATAAATTAGTTTTTAGTGGTAGAATTGGTGCGGATCTTTTAATGGGTTATGGATATTCTTTCGGAAAATGGAAAACGGAAACTGATAGAAATAAAATTGATAGTTTTTTTGCCAAACAAATGGATGGATTTGAAAATAGATTAAGATTAGAAATTTCATTAGCATACTTTTTTCCAAAAATTAAAATAATACCAAGAGAAATAAAAGTGATTGATGGCCCTTATTTGGAACATTAATCTAACATAGAATTTATTATCTTTGTTTCGATTCTATTTTCATTAATCAGATAATTTTTTTCTCCATGCAATATCAATGGCAAATAAAACCTACATCTAACGCTAAAGCAATAGAAAAACTTTCTGAACAATTAAATAACTTAGATCCAACACTTACTAACATTCTACTTCAAAGAGGGATAGATACCTTTGAGAAAGCTAAAGATTTTTTTCGCCCTGATTTGAATAATATTCATGATGCTTTTTTAATGAAAGACATGGATAAAGCCGTGGATAGATTAATAAAGGCCATTGACAACAATGAAAAAATTCTGATTTATGGAGATTATGATGTAGATGGAACAACATCAGTAGCGTTAGTGTATGCCTACTTGAAAAATCATTACGACAATTTAACTTATTACATTCCAGATAGATATGCTGAAGGTTATGGCGTTTCTTACCAAGGCATTGACTTTGCTAAAGAGAATGACTTTAAACTCATTATTGCATTAGACTGTGGTATAAAAGCCATTGAAAAAGTAGCTTATGCCAAAGAGAAAGGAGTGGATTTTATTATTTGCGACCATCACCGTCCGGGAGATGAAATTCCTGATGCAGTTGCTGTGTTAGACCCAAAAAGAAAAGATTGTAATTATCCATATAAAGAATTATCGGGTTGTGGAGTAGGCTTTAAATTGATGCAAGCATGGACGCAAAAGAATAATTATGATGAAGAATTGTTGTTTTCGTATTTGGATTTATTAGCCATTAGTATTTGTGCAGATATTGTTCCGATAACTGAAGAAAATAGAATTTTTGTTTACTATGGATTAAAAGTACTTAATCAATTAAATCGTCCGGGAATAAAGGCGTTGGTGAATTTAACCAATAATAAAAAAGAATTTACCGTTTCGGATGTGGTTTTTTCTATTGCTCCGCGAATAAATGCAGCAGGAAGATTGAAAAGCGGGAACAAAGCCGTGGAATTGCTGGTGGCAGATAACGATGATGATGCCATAGATTACGGAAATGGAATCAATGAATTAAACACCGATAGAAAAGATATTGATACATCTATCACGCAACAAGCATTAGAAATTATTGAAAACGACCAACGTTTTATCAAAAGAAAAACTACGGTAGTTTATAAAGAAGATTGGCATAAAGGAGTGGTGGGTATTGTTGCATCTCGATTAATAGAAACACATTACAAGCCGACTATTGTGTTGACTCATTCTGATGGGAAAGTTACCGGATCAGCAAGGTCGGTAAGAGATTTTGATGTTTATAATGCCATTGATGCTTGTAGCGATTTGCTAGAACAGTATGGTGGTCACATGTATGCTGCTGGACTAACACTTTTACCTGAAAATGTACCTGCTTTTATTGATAAGTTTGAAGACATTGTTAGTAGTACCATTGAAGACCACATGCTCATTCCTAAATTACAAATTGATGCTAAGTTGGAATTGATACAAATTAATTCTCGATTTTATAGTATATTGAAGCAATTTGCTCCTTGTGGTCCGGAAAATATGCAACCTGTATTCATAAGTGAAAACTTGCTGACTACCGATAACATCAAAATTGTTGGCGAAAATCATTTAAAATTAGATGTTTATTCACCTGAAAATCTTGATTTAATTATACCTTGTATCGCTTTTAGACTAGGACATTTTATTGATGCTTTACAGCCTGGTGTGCTATTCAGTATGGTTTATACTATAGAAGAAAACGAATGGAACAATACTAAAACGTTACAACTTAATGTGAAAGATATTAGGTTGATGGGAGGATAAGATAATTAAGATTACCTCAAAAGCGTAACAGTACCTTTAAATATTTTGGTTATTTCATTACCATCTTCTATTAAACGTATAGTAAAGATATAAAAATAGGTGCCTTCGGGTGCTTTTTCTCCTGCTTTTGTTCTTCCATTCCATTCTTCAGCAATTTGGTTAGACTCAAAAAGTAGTTGTCCCCATCGGTTAAATATTTTTTTATTTACAGCACTTAAACATCCTCCTGAGAAATTAAACCCATCATTAATTCCATCTTGGTTTGGAGTAAACACATTAGGTATTATTAATGGTGAACTACCTTCTACAACTACTATTACAGTATCGTTATCAGGACAGCCATTGGTAGTACTTGAAACTATATAATTTGTTGTAATAATAGGTGAAGCAATTGGGTTAGGACAAGAAGTACAACTTAAGCCTGTTGAAGGACTCCATAAGTAGCTTATCCCTCCATTAACATTTAATTGAACAGAACCACAAGCTTCAATAATGGTGTCGTTTGAAGCTATAATTGAGGGAGCTGGATTAACTATTAAGTTTGTGGTAACAACGCTATCACAACCTGCAATAGATTGAAGACTATCAGTAAATACACCTGAATTATGTTGGAAACTACCATTAAGAAAAACACTATCACCTTGACAGATAGAAATAGCAGTAGAATCATTAAAATTGGGGTTGACAACCAAGTTAGTAATGATTAAACTATCGCAACCAAATGTAGTAGAAAGAGAGTCGATATATTGACCTGAACTATTTTGAAAACTACCAGCAAGAAAAACACTATCGCCAGAACAAATTGAAACAGTTTGAATATTTTGAAAAGAAGGGTTTACAGTTAAATTTAGCGTTAAAATACTATCGCAACCTGAAACTGTTTGCAAAGAATCAGAAAAAGTTCCAGAGGAACCATAAAAATTAGATCCAAATAAAATACTATCACCTTGGCAAATAGTAGAAATTTGAATAGAAGAAAATACTGGATTGACTATTAAATTTGTAGTGACAACGCTGTCACAACCAGCAATAGATTGAAGGCTGTCAGTAAATACACCTGAATTATACTGAAAGCTACCATTAAGAAAAACACTATCACCTTGACAAATAGCAACAGTAGTAGAATCATTAAAAGTAGGATTGACAACCAGGTTAGTAATGATTAAGCTATCGCAACCAAGTGTGGTGGAAAGAGAATCAGTATATTGACCTGAGCTATTTTGAAAATTACCAGCAAGAAAGATACTATCACCTTGACAGATAGATGCAGATTGAGTAGAACTATAGCTAGGATTAACAGTAATTGATATAGTTATGGAATCCACACAATTAATATTATTGGTTATTATTAAAGTAACATTATAATTACCAGCTCCATTATATAAATGGGAAGGGTTTTGAATGCCAATTAAAGAATCTCCATCTCCAAAATACCATTGCCAATTTACTATGTTCCCAATACTATCCACTGATAAGTCTGTAAAAAAAGTGCTATCACCCAAACAAGCATTAGTAGCTGAAAAGTTAGGAGAAAGGTTGCATGGAGAACTAGTTGTAACGGTATCGGCACATAAATAACTATCTGTAAAATTTATAGTATTTACTATAGTACTAGTGTTTACTAATGTATTTCCAGTTAAAGTTTGAACCGAATAATTTATGGGTGAAAAAGTTAAAGAATTAACTGTTAATGTTACATTTTGTTCATTACAAAAACTTTCTCCACATTCATTTGTTTTTACAATATAGATGTCTTCACTTCCAGCTCCAAAAGAAGTTGTTCCTCCAACAATTATTACTTCACCAGATGCTGTTATATCGATAGTTCTGCCCCACCATTCAATTTCTTCATTATTTATCCCTCCATAAGTTTTGCTCCAAATAACATTTCCTAAGGAATCTGTATTAATTAATAATAACTCATTATTATTTCCAAAACTACTTGTATATGCAGATATGATTAATTCTCCATTTGATTTTTCTTTTACCCCAACCCCAACATCGTTATTTGTTCCCCCATATGTTTTGGACCAAATAAAGTTTCCGTTTGTATCTGTTTTTGTTATAAAAACATTTTGTTGTCCAAAAGAGGTCTGAGTTGTCCAACCAACACTTATTAAGTTGCCGTCATTAAGTAAAATAGTTTCTTTAAAATCTTCTTCAGTACCAGATAATTGATATTGTTTACCCCATATATAATTACCACTATTATCAGTTTTTATCATATAACTATTCCTAATATCAGTTACATTTGTATTTCCTGATAAAATAAAGTTTCCACTTGGTAGTTCTATTATAGATGTTGAGTGTGATCTGCCATTTTCCCCGATACTCTTGTTTAAGATTAAATTTCCAGAAGACGATATTTTACAAAAATAAATATCACCATTACCAGTTCTTACACTCATAACAGAACCTGTGAAAATAAAATCTCCATTAGGTGCTTCATAAACATCTCTGAAATAATCTGCAGCAGACCCTGTAACTCTAGTCTCCCATTGTATATTTCCAGTATTAGTTAATTTAAGAATATATGGATCTTGAGCCGCTCCAAAACTATTTGTTAAACCACAAACAATATAACCTCCATCATTTGTTTGCTTAATGATAATGCTATTTCCATCTTCATTAGATATTCCTCCATAAGTTTTTGTCCATTGTGAATTTCCATTGGCATCCATTTTTATAATGAACCAATCTTTAGCACCAGCTCCAAAACTTGTTGTTTCTCCTACGATAATATACCCACCATCTGTAGTTTGCTGAACAGAATGAGCTCTTTCATTTCCTGTTCCACCAATCGCTTTTTGAAATGTACTCACAGAACCTTGTGTACATTGAGAAATTACATGGTTTGTAATTAAAAATAAAATAAAGAAGAATATCTGTTTCATAAAAATGAAGCAAATATACATTAAAAATTAGTTATAGAAACGCCATCAAATACTTATATATCTTTACTTTGGATTGTTTTATTCTTCTTTGTACCTGTTTATTAGAAGAATAAATATTATATTACTTAACAATTTCTTAAACTAAACAAAGCCACAGATTCTATATGAGCAGTATGTGGAAATTGGTCTACTAAACTGAATTTTTTTAATTCATAACCTTTCTCTTTAATTTCCAAAATATCTCTGGCTTGTGTAGCCGGATTGCAGCTTACATAAACGATGCGATTAGCTCCTAATTCTAATACTTTCTGTAAGGCTTTTTTTGCAATTCCTGCTCTTGGAGGGTCTAAAATTATAGTATCTATTTTTCCTGTGTATTCAGGATAATCAAATAAAAATTTATTGACATCGGCAGCATAAAAAGAAACATTGCTTACCTTATTTTTAGCAGCATTCTCCTTAGCATTTTCAATGGCTTCAGCAACAATATCAACACCTATCACTTTAGCGTTGGTTTTAGCTGCCATAATTTGTCCAATAGTTCCTGTTCCACAAAATAAATCCATAATGGTTTTATCCTTAAAATCAGCCTTGCCTTCAACAGCATAACTTACTGCTTTTTGATAAAGTAATTCTGCACATTTTGGGTTGGTTTGAAAAAAACTTTGCATGCTCACTTCAAAAGACAATCCTAATAAAGTTTCTGTAATTACATTGTTACCATAAAGTATGGTTTCGGTTCCTAAACGAGATTGAGCATTATCACCAATATCATCATTGGTAGTATGTATAATTCCTTCAACTCTATCAGTAAACAGTTGGTTTAACAATGCTACAAAACCATCAAAATCAAATTTATCTAAGCCATCGCTAGAAGTAACTAGCTTAATAAGCAATTTACCTGTTTGGTAACTTTTTCGAACAACTAAAAACCTGAAAAAACCTTCTTTTTTAGGTGGATGCCAAGCCGATAACCTCGATTTCTCACAAAATAGTCGAATTTCTCTAAGCTTATTTTCAAATTCAGCATCAAAAAGTCCGCTGTCTTTTTCCAAATTTTCTACTATCCACCAAGTACCTCTTTTTTTGAAACCCAAAGCAAAACCGTCAAACTCTTCTTGTTTTACTACATCAAAACCTATGGCGCTAAAAGAGTATTCCATTTTGTTTCGGTAATGCCAATTTTCTGGCGAGCCAATATATTCATCAAACAACTCTTCTACATTTGGTAGTTTGGCTAATTTCTTATAAATGTCAAAAACTTGCTCTTGCTTGCTTTTGTGTTGAATTTCAATAGGTAAAGTAGCATAAGGAGCCCCCGAAATAGCTTGGTAAGAAAGTGTAACTTCATCGGGAGATTTTTCTAATACCTCAACCAATTTACATTCTGCAAAACTGCTTTTTCTTTTTACCACACGAGCACGTACTTTTTGTCCTTTAATGGTGTTAGGAACAAACAACACGTAATCGCCTTTTTCTGTAGCTATTTTAGCAATTCCTTTTCCGCCAAAAGCTACTGTAGATATTTCTAAATCAATTATTTGATTTCTTTTAATACTTTCCATTATATTTTTTTGTAATAGTTATAATTGATTTAAAAAAGCCATGGTATCAACACCATCAGCATAATCGCATAGTTGAGGTGATTGAGCTGCTCCAAAATTAACCGTTTCAAAAGTAAATTTTGTTTGACTAACCACACATTGTATTTCTTCTAATTTAGCTTGTATTTCTTTTTCTAATTGGGCTACTGAATCATACTGTTCGTAAAAAATTACACCAACAGGTGAGCTTAAACTATTGTCTTCTTTAAGTAGTACAAAATTATTGTCTAAAAGTTGTTCGCTATTCAGTAAATAGATGGCTTTGTGGTAATCGTAATTATTGGCGTATTTGTTATTATTTACCACTTCCTGAAAATCAAAAATAGCTTCAAAAAATGGAGTAAAGTCATAATTTTTAGGAACGTACAACTTAGAAACATTTCGGCAACCCAATCCAAAATAATTAAAAATATCTTTCCCTAATTCAGCTAATTCTTCTTTACTTTCTTTTCCGTTAATTATGGCTATACTATTTCTGTTTTTTCTGATAATGGATGGATATTTTCCGAAATAATATTCAAAATAACGAGCAGAGTTATTGCTTCCTGTAGCTATAAAAGCATCAGCAGGAGTGTTTTTATTAAATTGTTCCGTAAAAATTATTCGCTCTTTAAATTCCGGATTGATGTGTGTTAAAATATCCGCAATTTTTTTAATTAAGGTATTATCTGATGAAGCACATTTTCCAATAAAAATATTTCCTGACATCAATACACTTAAAAAATCGTGAAAGCCTACTAATGGAATATTTCCTGCCATTATTACTCCAATTTTTTTAGTTTTTTCATCAGAAATGGAGTAGGTGTTAAGCCATTTTTTTAATTCATCATCTTTAAGCATAGCAGCAATTTCGCCAATAGCATTCCTAACATTTTCTTCTGTAAACCAGCCGTTTAAACTTTTCTGTCTTAAAATTAAATCATTAAAATCATCAAAGAATATTTTATTAAGCGATTGATTTTCTGAGGTTTTTTCTTGTGAATGAAACTGCTTGAGGAATTTCCCCAAAACAATAAAAGCAGTTATTCTTGTATCTAAATTCATATAAGTTTCCGTATATTTGCATGCGAAATTACGAACATAAAAATTGATAACAAATGGCAATTATAATAACAGATGAATGTATTAATTGTGGGGCTTGTGAACCAGAGTGTCCTAACAATGCAATTTATGAAGGTGGTGATGAATGGAGAGTAAGTGATGGAACTGAAGTGAAAGGGGATTATCAACTAATGAGCGGAAGCTCTGTAAATGCTGATGAAGCTCAGGAGCCGGTTAGTTTAGATTTTTACTACATTGTACCTGATAAATGTACAGAGTGTAAAGGTTTCCATGATGAGCCTCAATGTGCGGCAGTTTGTCCAGTTGATTGTTGTGTAGATGATGAAGATGTTAGAGAAACGGAAGAGGAATTGTTAGCGAAAAAAGACAGATTACACTTATAAAATTGTAAGTGGAACAATATTGGTAAATAAAAACCGTGTATAGTTGAGAAGTTATGCACGGTTTTTAATTTTATATCATGATAAATAACATTAAACTTACTTTACTAATTGTATTACTTCCGTTTTTAGGAGTAACACAAGAGTTGCCCGGTTTATTTAGTAGTGAAATAGATTCACTAAATAAATATGGTAAAGAAATTATAGAAAGCAGTACGGACGAACAAAAAGCAGCGGCTAATACCAAATTTAAAGCTGTTTTAGAGGAAGTGTTAACCAACAATGCTTCGTTTGATGCGGACTTTAGTAAAGTAGAGAAAATTAGTGTGTTAAAAGCTCATCAACTAAAAATTTACAACTGGACGTTACCGCATACAGATGGCACTTACACTTACTTTGCCTTTACTCAGTTTAAAACAGCCGATGAAAAGGTGATAGTTACTGAGTTAGTAGATAAATCTGCGGAATTAGATAAGCTAGAAACCAAAACATTTACAGCAAATACATGGTTTGGAGCTTTGTATTATGAAATTATTCATGATAAGAAAATAGGGGAGGACTATTATACTGTTTTGGGTTGGGATGGAAATAATTTAATGACCAACAAAAAAGTGATAGATGTAATTGTGGTGGATAATAAAGGAAATATTAAGTTGGGAGCTCCTATTTTTAAAATGGAAAAAAGAACACAACGCAGGGTAATTTTCGAATATTCAAAAAATGCTAGCATGTCGTTGAAATACCATCCAAAACAACAGCAAATTATTTTCGATTTTTTGGTTCCGTCTAGTTCAAGGGTGAAAGGAATTTACGAATATTATGGTCCGGCATTAGATACTTTTGATGCGTTAACTCTTAATAAAAATAAATGGACGTATGAAAAAGATGTGAAAATCCAACTGGATAAATCAGCGAAAGATAAAAACTGGAATGACCCATTGAAATAAAAAAAAGCAACTAAAATTTTTTAGTTGCTTTTTTGTTACTTGTTGTTTTGTTTGAATTAGTGAGCATGTCCGTGATCAAGCTCTTCAGCTGTAGCTACTCTCGTTTCAATTACTTTACCAGTAAAATGTAAATCTTGGTCTGCCAATGGATGATTAACATCAACTGTAATAGTTGCATCATTAATAGATACTACTTTTGCAGGAACTACATTTCCATTTTGATCTTGTAGTGGTAAAACGTTATCTACAACTACTTCAGGAACTAATTGTCCGTCTTTTTTAAAGATATCTTGAGGTAACTCAATAATAGCTTCATCTGTTCTTGAACCATAAGCATTTTCTGCTTTAATTCCGAAAGAAAACTCATCTCCTTCTTTAAGATTTACGATATTATTTTCAAAATCAGGAATCATTTGACCTGCACCCGATAAAAATTTTAAAGGTTCTTTACCTTCTGTCGATTCGATTAACTCGCCTTCTGCAGAACCTCTATATAAGTTATAAGAAACTGCAATTACTTTGTTTGTACTCATTAAATTTTATTTTTTTGATTTATACAAAGTTACTCCTAATAATTTGGGTGACCAAATTTTAGGTGGGAAACCCACTTTTTAAGGAATTAAATTTTTGTTTATGCTCAATTTTCAGTTGAAGGATTCAATTCATAATACCTCATTGTTTTTCCGTTGCGTAGGTTGGTTTTCTTAAAAACAAATCCACAACTTTCAAATAAGCGAATGCTAGAGGTGTTACTTTCTAAAATTTCTGAAAAAATGGTTGAAATAGCCAATTTGTTGAAACAAAAATTGCTTAATAAACACAATGCTTCTTTTGCGTATCCTTTCCTTCTGTGTTGCTTTTCTCCTATAAGTATGCCTACGCCAATTTTTTTTTCTTCAGCATTAAAATCAAACAAATCTATACAGCCAATAGTGTTTTCTTCTGTTTCTAAACAAATCATAAATCGAGTTTGCCCGTGGGTTTCTATTTGCTGTTTGGAAGCTACAAAAAAAGCTATTTCTTCTCTGGTAAACATGGTTTCAGTACTGCTAACTTCCCAATTTTCAGTGTCATTTTCCCATTCCAACAATTTTTCTACATCTATTGGAAGTACAGCACGCAGAAATATTTTTTTACCAACTAACATATCCCATTTACTCTGTTTAATGCTTTTATAGATTGTTGTATATCGTTTTTATTATAGGTTTGCAAATAAAAGGTATTTTCTTGAAGATTTCTTTCTAAATTTAAATGAAAAATGTGCTGAACAATATTTTTTTGATAGAGTAGCGGAATTAAATCAAAAATATAATTTACTTCATCCATTTGTATATCAAAAAGCTGTTTAAAAGCTGTTTTGATAGGAGAGAGGCAACTGTTTTCTTGAGAAACATTATTGAATTTTTTCATGGCTTCCACTAAAGTAGTTTCAATTTCAGTAGCTGAAACATTAGGTTTATTTAGCTCTATAAATAAGGTTTTGGTATATTTTTTTTTCACTGTTGTAATAAATGCAGCAGCATCAGTTCCTAAGTTGGGACCAACCAAAGTAATATCATATACTTTACCATTAAAAATAAGTCCGAGATGCGGAGGAATTCGGGTAGCACGAAATAAAAACAGAAAAAAGTTATTATTTATTTCTGTTTCAGGCAATGTATTATTTACAACTATTGGAAAAAAATTGTCGTTCATAAAAATTAAAAATCGAAATGAATTTTTAGGTTTAACTGACGAGAAGTTAGGAAATTAGGTACAGCATAATTTCTTCCGGTAACATCTTCTATCCAAACATAAGAAATTACATTGTTGATTTGTAATAAATTGAATACTTCTAAGCTTACCCATATGTTGTTAAAAGTGTTGATAGGATTTTTGCCTTTCAGTTGTTTTTCGGTAGACTTAGCATGGTAAGAAAAACCCAAATCAACTCTTCGGTAAGGAGGAATACGTAAAGTTGCTTCATGTCTGTTTCTAGATTGTGGTGGACCGAAAGGTAATCCTGTAGCGTAATGCAACGAAATATTCATTTTAAAACTAGGTAGTTTTGGGATATAATCTTGAAAAAATAAGCTAAAGCTAAAGCGTTGGTCAGTAGGACGAGGAATATAGCCGGGTTCAACTCTTTTGGTTTCTACGGGAGTATCATTTTCAGTATAACCATAAACAATTTCTTCGCCATCGCTATTGATGTCAACAAAATAAAAGTCATCTACCAAATCTTCGGCAGTTTTCATAACCGACATGCTGAACCAAGATTCAACTCCTTTCACAAATTCACCATTAATTTTAAAATCTATACCTGTGGCATAAGCATTGGCATTATTGGTAGCAAAATAGCGAATCCTAACATTATCTATCTGATAAGGAATAACGTTTTTCATGTGTTTGTAATACACTTCAGTGGTTAATTTAAAAGATCTTTCCCATGCCTTAAAGTTGTAATCGGAAGCCAATACTGCTTGGTAAGAAGCTTGAGACTTTATATCAGGATTAACAATTCCATCTAAATCTCTCATTTCTCTGTAGAAAGGCGGTTGATAATAAACTCCTCCGGAAAGTCTGAAGAGAAAATCTTTTTTCCAATTAGGTTTTATAGAAAATCCTGCCCTTGGGCTAAATAAAAATTCGTCATTAAAATCCCAATAAGCTACTCTGCCACCGAGCGTAAAAGTATAGCCAACAGTATCTTTTTCCCATTGCCACGAGCGTTGTAAATAGGCATTGTATCTATTGCTATTTAAAGAAATATCTGTTTTTAATACTTCTCTAAGTTCCAACAATTGTTCGCCCTGAGCAGCAGGGTTGGTGTAACCTATAGAATCTTGTGGACGAGGAGTGAAATATCCTGCAGAATCAACAAAAGCCCATTCGCTTAATTTGTCGGTAATCATTTCTCGTTGGTATTTAACTCCCCAAAAAGTAGTGTGGCGTTGCTTTACAATTTTCCCTTTGTGTTCTAAGTTCAGCACTGCTGCATCAAGTCTGTTTCTGGCATGGTCGAAAAAAGTGCCAACACCTCTATCGAATTTAACTTCACCAAAATTGTCGCTGCCTAAATCTCTTTCTAGCTCACTAATTCTGTATGCTCCTTCAATATCAAGAGATTCGTCTTCTAAAGAGCTAAAGGCAGAGGTGATAAATTTTAATTCAATATTTTCTTTGGGTCTAAAGGTGTTAGAAATTGCTCCAAAATAAGTTTGGAATTGGTCTATTTCCTGACCATCAAAAAATACGGAAAGTTGCAAGGCTTCGTTTATTGTTCCAAATTCTGTTTGTCTGTTTTGAGGAATAAAATTATATCTGTTGAGGGCTACATTTCCTAAAAAACCAATTTCCCATTTTTCAGAAATATCATAAGTTAAATAGGTTTGTATATCCATAAAAATGGGGCGATATTCTCCATCTGTATCTAAGCTTTGTAATACGTATTGGTTACTTCTAAATCGGGCTCCGGTAATGTGAGTAAATCGGTGGTTTTTGCTAGCCCCTTCAACATGCAGTTCGGCACCTTGCAGACTAAGTGTTCCTGAACCGGCAAACTCATCAGGTTCTTTGTAATGCACATCAAGTACTGAAGACATTTTATCACCATATTTGGCTTCAAAACCTCCGGCAGAAAACGATACATTGTCCACCATATTGGAGTTGATAAAACTCAATCCTTCTTGTCGTCCCGAGCGGATTAAAAAAGGACGATAGACTTCAATATCATTCACATAGACTAAGTTTTCATCAAAATTTCCACCTCTTACTGAGTATTGAGAACTCAATTCATTGTTGGAGTTAACTCCCGGAAAGGTCTTTAAAATTGCTTCGAAAGAGCCCGAAGGGTTCGTTAGCGAATTGAGTAAGTTCGGGTCTATTTTTTTCATGGTAGTAGAACGATTGCCTTCTTCGCTCACTTCAAAACCACCAATGTTTACTACATCAATTTCCATTGTTGGAGAAAATTCTTCTACCTGATTAGGTGCAAGGTTAAACGATTTTTTTATCGTTTTAAAGCCAACATAAGTAATACCGATAGTAACATTGGTATTGACTGGAATAGTTAGAGAGTAACTTCCGTCAGGCGATGATTTAACGCCTTTGCTGCTTCCGATTATTGATATAGAAGCATTCTCAAGAGGCTCGTTCTTAGCATTTTTTAGCTTACCCGAAACGGTTGCGGTTTGCGAGATTCCAATAGCAGGAATTGCCAACAATAAAAAAATATATATAAGATACTTAAAACTCAATTTATTCCTTTGCTTATGCTTTTTTTTAAGAAAGCAAAACTACATAAAAAACTACAATGCCAATTAACTGTTTATTGGGTTGCTTATTGTGCGAGGAAGGGGTAAAGTCCCGAAAAATGTTTTTTGTAAAAAAAAACTAATTTTTCGAGGATGCTTGTAAAAATAAAGAATTGAAAATTATTTTGTGATTTTGTGTCATCATTCGGTAATATCAAGCTTGCTTGAATATTACGCTCATTTCTAACAAAATTCTTCTTTTTACGGCATTTGATTTCGAGACGAGCATAGTTCAACGATTCAAAATTTTAAGTTCCAGTAATAAGAAGATTTCGAACAAAATTTTACAAGTTGAAGTTGAAAACTTTAAGAAATATTGTTATTAATATTTTACGATTTTAATTTTTTTACCAATTAACATGTCTTTATATTTTGAATCTAATTGATTGTCCCAACCAATTAAATATTTTGTAAAAGGACTTATTTCAAGTGTGCTTAATCTTCTATGGGGGAATGCCATAATTTCATTTGGAAATTCCTTCATAGCAAATTCTTTTTTCTTTTTTATATCTTTTTTCTTATCAAAAGGAGAAAGGTATAAATCAAATGCTCCAAATAAATGTAAAAATTCATGTGCTATTGTACCTGGTGATTTGAAACTTACAATACCATATTCAGGACTGTAATCTTCGCTTGCATGTAGAACAACAGAAACTTCATCGGTATAAAAATTATTAATAAAGTAAATTAAACCAACATTATCTGTTTGATGAATATCTCTTAACCTAGCAAGTAAATTTTCTCTGTCTTTTGGTACTATTTTAGTTTTCGTAGTGGAGGAAGTGTCAGGACCATATGGTTTAAGAGCTTCTTTAGCAACTTTGTCAGCCCATCTATCTACATTTTTAATTCCATTGGATCCAAATAGTGTGCCTGACAGAGTTCTTCTTTGAAAGTTAGTAGCAATAGGTATAATTTTTTTGTTTCTATGGTAGTCAATCTTTATTGATAAATTTATACCATTCTTCATAGCTTCTTTTTCTATCCATTTAGTAGCTAGTTTTATAGAATCAATTGTAGAACTCATATCATATTGAGTCCATATACCTGTATATTTAGAGTCAACAAAAATTGCATATAATATAACATCACCTTTTAATTTCTTACATACATTATTATTTACCGATGCAATATGATAAATCATGTTTTTGTCTGCCTTTATGTATTTAACTTGGCAAGAAAAACTAAGTAGGATAGTAAGAAATATAATTAATACTTTCTTTGTCATATTTAATTTTAGCTAGTTTGTTTATTTCTACTATCCTTCTAAATTAAAGGATAGAGAATGTTATATAACTAACAAATATAAATTTTATTATTTTAAAGCTTAAAACACCATATCTACCTCCATCAAATTTGCTTTACAAAATTTAAAAAGACTTTTTTATGAAGTTCCAAGTCTAAATCGGGAGATACAGATACTCGGGCAATATAATCTTTGTCGTCTTCTTTAGTGGTACCTTGAGTAGATGTTGCAGGTATGGTCCAATAACAACCTTTTAGCTGACCATAGCTTACACAGTATTTGCTCTCGTTAGGTATTTCACTAATCATCATATCGATTAGTTTTTGATTTAACGCTCTTTTATACGCTTCTCTTTCTTCATCTGTATTGCCTTTGGTAGGAAGATCTAATGAAAAAACAGATGGAGTAAATCCTTCATTGGCTAATGCTTCTGAAACAAAGTTGATTTTTGCAGTTGGCAAAGTTTCTTTAATAAAGTTGACCAACTCGCGGGTATTTTTATAAGCATCTTTAATGCGTTGATTCATAGAAGGAATTTGCTTGGCTAATATCTCCACTTGAAGTGCTGTTGCTTCGTTATCGCAAAGTATGAGATGCTTTTCTATTTTGTCCAACAAGGTTTCCGCTTTTTTGTTGGCTACACAATAACCGGCAGTACATTTGCCTCCACTTGGAAATTTGGAACCACTAACATAAGAAATGGACCTGATGGTGGCGAATGTTCCATCTTCAGCTAAGAATTGTACATTGGGGCAAAAAGTTTGGTCTAAAATAAAAACAGGGTCGATAGTCACATTGCCTGTAGCGGTTTTACGTGGCTGACTCAACACATTTCTTAATTTTAAAAGATCGGGTACTTCAACTCTTGGGTTGGTAGGAATTTCTGCAATAATGAAAGGAATAGCATCTGCTGCTGCTGCTTGTTCCAACACAATATTGGTACTTTCAACCATGTTGTGGTTACCATCAACGGGTAAATCTACCACTTCAACATTGTCTAAGCAAGCGGCAACTCTTCTGGCTTGGTCGTTGGTGCCACCATAACAATTTGGAGGAACAACAATATGGATTGCTTTTCCAGGATGTTTTTCGAGTGCATCGTCAATTAGTCCCATCATAATAGCGTATTGAATAGACAATCCGGAAGAACCCAATAGTGCATTTTTACTAGTTCCAGTAATTTTATTAATGGAAGCGATAACACTTGCTTTGTTGGCTTCAAGATTATTTTCTTCAGTAGTAGCAGATGCTCCTATTAATTGTTGTAAGGCAGAAAAGCAATTGGCCGGTGTCATGGCAATGGTTTCTCTTCTTCTTACATGCTGAATTTCTGAGATGTAATTTTCGTTTTGCTTACCATTTACCAATAAAATACTTCCCCATTGAGGATGGATACTGATAAAAAAATCAATTTTAGGGTGGAGGTCAATTTTACCCATTTCATTTTGCTGTGAAATAAAAATGGTACTACCATTAAATTCAGGAATTTCTGTTACATTATTCACCTGTTTTAATTCAAACTGATAGCCGTAAACACGCTTTAGTGTTTCAACATCAAAATAAGCAGGTAACTCACCAGTGTAAATAATTTGGGTATTCTTCTTTTCGAATAAATTTTTTCTTAGCACCGCTAAAACAGGAATTGTTTGGGAGGAAAAACTAATAACATTTACCGCTGGTACATTATTTAGCTTAGCAATTGTCCATTCTAATACAGAAGATAAGGGATGACCTAATCGGATATAATCGTAAGCAGTAGGTAATTTACTTAGTGTAATTGTTTCAGTATTATGGTTGGCAAATAGCTTTTCAAATTCTTTTAAGAATTGCGTTTTAGCCAATTTTTCATCATAAATATCTAATCTGTGGGTGGTTAGATTTAGCCAATCTGCTGGTATGTTAGCTACTACTTCTTTAATGTAATGGAGTGTGTTATTGTTTTGCATAAGTTGTTTTTGGAAGAACGAAATTATACAAATTTTTACGGATTAAAAATAAGTTGGCGGAATAGCCATTATGGTTTTTATTACAACCAGAATTTAATCAGCCCATTAACAAGCGTGTGTTTAAAAAAATGTTAAAAAACACAACAAAATACTTATCTTAGCGTAGTAGTTTTATGCATATGAACAGACAAACATTTCTCTCACTTATTCTAGGATTATTTATCCATGTTGGGCTGCTGGCTCAACCTACTTTTTTCGATCATCATATTGTTGAAGCTGTTGGCTTTAAGAATAATGATAATACTTCCCTTAATAATTATCGTTTTATACAAAATAAATCCTTGTATGACGAGAAGTGGGACACCTTGGCTCAACCTACTTTTTGGAGAACATTAATGAGAATGGATGAAGATTCTGCTTTGTTGAACATTGGTGCTAGCAGACAAATAATAACCAAAGTAGCTGTTACAGAATGGAATGCTCTTCAAGAAGAACGTAAAAATGCTATTAGAGATAGTATTAGAGCTCATTACGGTTTATCAGCTGATGCGCGTATCTTTCTTACTTCAGGCAAGAAATATTTTTATGATTTTCAACGTGTATTACCAATAATAGAAAAAGGTATAGATGCATTTAAAAAAAATGGGGTAGATCCGTTTTATGCTCAAACCATTTTGTTAATAGAAAGTCCGAATAAGTTACAAAAATCTTCTGTTGGTGCTTATGGTTCTTTTCAGTTAATGAAAAATGTTGCTATTCAGATGGGGTTAAAAGTGAATGGATATGTTGATGAACGTGAGGATTTTGATAAATCTGCTTGGGCGGCTTCTCAGTTAATTAAAACCATTTGTATTCCTGAAACCAATAAAATGTTGGTAGAAAGAAACATTTCCATTAGCGAGAACGAGATTTGGTATAAATTGTTGGTGTTGCATGTTTATCATGCCGGAGCAGGTAATGTAAAAAAAGCTCTTGAAGTAATTAATCCAATCGAAGGAAGTATGGAATTGATTACTACTTTGTGGCAAACCGAAGCCGGTCAGTTTAGAAATGCTTCTCAAAATTATAGTCAATTGGCATTAGCTTCTTTATTAGAGTTGGATGCTTTAATTTATAGAAGCTGTGATTTTATTTATCCTTGTGTGGTAGATAACAACAACGAATCGGACGAAATGAACTAAAAATTAAAGTTTGTTTTACACTTCTTTTTTTACACAAATTAAGAATCTAAAAGTTAGATATTGGTTTATTAGGCTAGATTCCTGTTCTTCGCTTCACTACGCAAGAAGAGGAGTTAAATTTTAATCACGATAATTAGAATATCATCAATTTGTTCGTTATTGCCTTTCCAAGTATTAAAGTCATTTAAAAGTATTTCTTTTTGCTTAGCAGGGCTTTCTTGGTGAATGGCTAGGAATTTATCCTTAAGGTTTTTATTCATCAGTTTCTTCCCTTTAGGTCCACCAAATTGGTCGGGGTAACCATCAGAAAATAAATAGAAAACATCTCCTTTTTGTAATGGAATAGTATGTAAATCGTAAGCAAAATCGTTTGGAGCACTTCCTCCAATTGGCTGTCGAGAGCCTTTAAGCTCAAACAATTTATTATTTCTTATATACACTAATGGACGAAAAGCTCCGGAATAGGTTAAGGTATTGGTTTCGTAATCGATGCAAGTTAAAGCGATGTCCATACCATCTTTACTTTCGCTATCCTTATCATCTTGCTTTAAGGCTTTTTTAATGGAGTTATTAAGTTCTTTAAGAATTATATCGGGTTGGGTAGTTTTATTTTCTAACACAATTTGATTCAAATTATTGATGCCAATCATGCTCATAAAGGCTCCTGGGACTCCATGTCCGGTACAATCTGCTGCTGCAAGAATAATCTTTTTACCCATTTTTTCAAACCAATAAAAATCACCACTTACTACATCTTTAGGTACAAACAAAATAGAGATAAAATCTATTATTTTTTCCAGTTTAGTGGCTTTAGGTAAAATGGCTTCTTGAATTTTTTTAGCGTAATTGATACTGTCGGTAATGTTTTTATTAGCGACTTCAATAATTTTCTTTTGCGTTTCTAGCTTAGAATTTACTTGTTCTACCTTTTCTTTCTCTTCACGCAATTCTTTGGTTCTTTCATCCACTTTTTGCGTTAGAACCTGTTGTTCTTTTTTTAGTTTTTTGGTTCTATAATCCATTATGAAATAAAAACTTAAGAGTATAGCAATTACAGCGATTACATAAAACCAAGTGGTTTGCCACCAAGGTGGAGTGATTGAAAAAGAAAAAGTTAGGGGTTCTTCTATCCAAACACTATCAGCATTTTTTGCTTTGAGCATAAAGGTATAGTCTCCGGGAGGAATGGCGGTATAAACTGCTTTTTGGTCGGTGGTTGCTGGCAGCCAATTGTTATCTAATCCTTCTAGCTTGTATTGATAAACCACCTGTTCAGGATTGGTTAATGAAACGCCAACATATTCAAAAATAAGGTTGTTGTTTACATAGGTTAATGATAGGTTTTTAGGAAGTTTATTTTCTACTTCGCCAAAAACACTCCAATCTACATCAACAAAATTTAATTTAATGTTGTTTAAAGATAGAATAGGAGGGAGTTCATTTTTTAAATCGTCTTTTTTGTTGTAAATAAACAAACCGTCAATTGTTCCAAATAGCAACTCATTATTGTTTAGCACTTCAACTGCATTTAAGTTACATTCCACACCATTAAATCCTTTATTTTTAGAGTAGTTGTTTATTTCCGGAGTTTTAGTACTGTCACTCAATGCTTCATAGACACTTTTTATAGCAATTTTGTCTACACCTTTATTGGTGCCTGTCCAAATATTGTTATTCTTGTCTTTTTTCAGAAAATAAATATTTTCGGAAGAAAGATGTTGTTCATTACTTAGTTTAAAAACTACTTTATTTCCGTCATAAATATAGACACCGTCATTGGTTCCCACCCAAAGTAACTCATTATCGGTAACAAAACTTCTTGCTCTGGTACAGTTTAATCCTTGACCACTTCCTATGAATTCATAGTTATTATCCGATAACTTGTAAATACCATTTTCAGAAGCAATATAAAGTTGTTTTTTGTATTCAGTGATGTTGTAAACAGAAGCTTTTGGAGCATTTTTTATGGAGCTTAAGGTATCATTTTTAAATTGATATAAACCACTTTTTCCACCAAAATAAATGTTGTTTTTAGATTGATAAGAGGTATAAATATCTTCATTAATTACATTTATTTCTGCAATGTTGATTGTTGGCAAAAACTTATTGTCCTTTAATTTAAACAAGCCTTTATTAGTACCTAAATAAATAGTGTTTTCAATTGAAATAATATGGTAAATGTAATTAAATTGATTTCTTTCATCGAAAACTAAAGTGTTTGTAACCTTATTTTTTTCGATAATTTGCAAGGCTAAACGATTGGCTACATAAATTTTATTATCATGTAAATAAACAGCATTAATATAATTATTTAATAATCCTGAGTGTTGGTTGTAATAACTAAAATTAGGAATGTATTTTACTAATCCAGAACCAATAGTACCTAACCATAAGTTATTTTCTTTGTCATTAAATACACACCAAACTCTTTTGTAGTCAAATCCATTTTCAGGAGCAAAAAGCGAAAAGGAATAATTATCTAAATTAACAAAGTATAATCTTGTATTTAGAGCTCCAAGAACCAGATGATTGTTTTGGATTACAGCTGAAGTAAAAGTGAGGAATAGTCCATCAATACTTGGTATTTCGAGGTCGGTTAAGTTGTTATTTTTAATTAGATATAAGCCATCAATCGTACCGATAAAAACATCTTTGTCCTTACCTTCGATTATAGCCTTAATGTAGTTGGTTCTTAAGTTACTATTTTCTTTAGAAAATTGGGTAATCTTATTACTTTCTTCTACTTTAAATACTCCGTCTTTTTGAGTTCCTATCCAAATATTTTTTTGAGAATCAATAAAAATAGTGGTTATCCATGCTTTGTCTAACACCTCATGGCTGAAATTTTTCTTGATGATGGAATCTGTTTGTTGATTATAAATGTAAAGACCTGCTGCGCTACCAAAGTAATTGGTATTTTGATAGGAATAACTGACATAAAAAGGAATGTCTTTAAGGTAGTTCTTTTCTACCAAAGTCAGGTTTTTATTGATTCTACTTATTCCAGAGTTGGTAGCACACCAAATTTGTTCGTTTAAGTCTATTGATACTGAAAAAACAACGTTGTTTGCTAAACCTTGTTTTTCTTTAAAACTTTTAAATTCATAACCATTAAATATGCCTAAACCACCACCATTAGAACCAAAAAGTAAAAAGCCATTCTTTGTTTGATTAATGGATAAAATATCTGCTTGTTCTAACCCATTTTCTACATTATAATTTAAAAAATTATGGGTTTGGGTATTACCAAAGTTGGTTAAAAATAAGCTAGAAATTAGGAGTAAAAGAAAGCGTTGCATAGTTGAAATAAAAAGAGCGTTATTCCGGTCAAGTTATATTTGAAAAGAATAACGCTCTTAAAGAAGTTTGGGATGAATTAAATTACTGTTTAATTATTTTTTTAATAAATACCTTGTTGTCTAATTGAATTTGCATAAAGTAAATTCCGTTAGCAAGATCTGTTAGATTTAATGTTAAATTAGAACTTCCTTTTTGAATAAAATGTTGTTTTTCAATAAGCGTAGCACCGGTATAGCTCATAATTTTTAATGAAGCTTTTCCATCTTTTTCAGCAGTAAAGATAACATTTACATTACTATTAGTTGGATTTGGCATTAACTCAATAGAAAGGTCATTTTGTTCAAAAATATTAATTCCTGTAACTATATTGCTATCAAGTATAAAGATACCTACACTGTCAACATAAAAGTTTAGTGAATCGAAATTATTATTACTAACAGTAACGTTTACTGTATACATAGAATCGTTAGGAAGACCAGGTATTTCTGCAATAATTTCAAAGTTAGCACCAACATTTAGTCCTGTAAAAGTATATCCTCCACTAGGGTCTGTTGTTGCAATTCCAACTGCTCCACCTGGAGATTGATTAACTGTAATGTCAATACCTGGAATTGGATCTCCTAAGGCTTTGTTGTTTGGACCATGTCCTTTTCTTAAGTTACCAAAGCCAGTTAATTCATAAACAAAACCGCTAATAACTCCATTTCCAGTTTGAGGAACAGTAGGGATTAAAGTAATGTCTTTATTTATAAGTGTTGGGTTTGAACAATTTAAGTTAAATACCCAAGCACTATCCCACTGAGTATGGTCGTTAGGAGAACCATAATAAGTGCTTATGGTATTCGGCATATTAGTGGTACTTCTAATAATAAATGACTCTTCCGGTAAATAATCAAATAAGTAGTTCCCTGTTAAATCTGTAACAGTTGAATCAAATAAAATAAATTGTCCTTGTGGTCTTACTTTATAAAGATAAAGTGTAGTATTTGATGCAGGTACGGAGTTAATGTCATGAACAATACCTGAGATAGAAATTTGGCAATCGCAATATAAATCTTGTGTAACAGTTGCCGAAGTGTTTCCTGCATAAGTCAAAGAACCTTCATTAATTGAAGGGGTGTATATATTGTCTGGAATTGATACATTAAATGTGTTTATGTTTTCAGTAGTAAAGAATATTCCGAGAGTACTGTCAGCACAAGAAAGTAATAAGTTTTTGTTTGTTTTAAATACAAATATTCCTTCCGGATTTTGAAAGCTATTTAATCGGTTATTAATTACTATAAATCCACCGTCTTCTGTTGAGCTAAGACCTCTTATCCATTCTGTGTTTGTGGTAGTATCAAAAATACGATGAGAAGAAATTACAATACCATTTTTATCGATTTTTACTAACCAATTATATGAGTTATTGGGATCTTCGTAACTTAAAATAACATTATCATTATTATCTTTTTCAACGCTATTTACATAAATGCCATCGAGAGGCAAGGTGTATTTTTTTGAATAATTAATATTTCCTGTAGATTGATTAAAATTGATAAGAACTAAGTTATCTGTTTCAGATTGGCCATTCATAACACTTGCTATTAATATGGCATTACCATCTTTTAAAGGTATAATTTTATAAATAGATTTGGATTCATTGGGACTAATGGTGTCGTTACCAGGTTGGTTTACAATATTAATTGGCATATTCCAAACAATGTTACCACTAGTATCTGTTTTAAAAACTCTATAAAATTCATTACTTGGCGACCAAGATTTGGCAGCAAAAATATAATCTCCATCATTAGCTACTGTTCCGGCACTAATATGAAGTACATTAGTGTCTGAGCCAACATAGGCGAATTTTTTAGACCAAATTAAAGCACCATTTCCGTCAATTTTGGTAATAAAACTTTCGTAGACAGAAGGCGTGCTTATATAATCTTCTGAAGAACCAAAAAATACAGCATTATTATTTGCTTCATCAGCAAAGACACCTCTAATATTGGCAGTAACAGAATCTATCAAAATGTGTTTGTTCCATAGTATATTTCCTGTTTGATCGACAGAAAAAATAAATGCATTAGCAGTATAATTTGCATCTTCAATAGCAGAAACAACAATGGAGTTGTTACCAAGTTTTGTGGTTGCTTTAACACCATAAGCATATCCTTGAGCGTATAGAGGATCAAAATGATAAATGGTGTCAGAAATACTGGTTCCATCAAAATTTCTTTTTAGAAATAAATATTTTGGTTCGTAAGAACCATCATCATAAAAGTTAATAATGTTAAAACCATTATTATTTTTTAAATCAACAAGATGAAAATTTTCATAAAAAGGAATTGGAGTTCCAGAGCTATTTTTAACAATAGTACTATCAGCAAAAGTGATAGTGTTTGGTCTTTGCCCAAAAGAATAAAATGTGACAAATACCAATAATAAAGCAATAAATAATTGTTTCATAGTTGTTTAGTTAGGATTGAGCAACAAATATATAAAATATTATAGATGTTTTTAATAAAAAAATAGAAAATCAGTATAAGTTTTAGCAACTATTTCCATTCTAGCGTATTGAAAATCTGTTCGATGTCTTTTTTTATGAATGTTAATACAGGTTGTATGGAATCTTGATTGGGTAAATTATTAAAATACAATGAACCTCTTATAAAATGCTTGTTACTATCTGTTAAGTGGAACTGGTAAGAAGAAGCTGTATTTCCTTCAATTTCATAAACTAAGCCGTAAACGTTTCTCTCGGGAAAAGAAATGGTATTTTGTTCAATATCAAATGCTTTTACGGTATGTTTAAAAGCTAATGTTCTGGAGTCTTCTAAATAATCATTTATATTGTTGTTTACAGGTTTATAGCTTACGTAAATACTTGCATTTAGATTAGTAAAGTTAATATCGAACCAACAAGGATTTTCAGTTTGGTTTGGATTACGGGTTATGTTGGCATAAACAGGAATTTCAAACTGAAAAGGACATTCTAAATTAGTAGTTTGGTATTTTTTTTTTGGTAAATCTATTCTAAAATAACCGGTAGGTTTTGGGGTATAGTTATCTGATTCGCAACTTGCAAAAAAGATAGTTACTAAAAGAAGTAATATTATGTTTTTCATGTGTTTGTTATTCGTTAATAGTTGTTATCACATTTTTACATCATACATCAACCTCTCCTTTAAAAACCATTTCAGCAGGACCAATCAACCAAATGTCAATAAACTTATTGTTGTCTCTTTTAAAAGCTACTTTTAATTGGCCACCTTCTGTTTCTACATTAATTTTTGAAGCTCCCAAGTTGTTTTTATGAGCAACACTTAGTGCAGCAGCGGTAACACCAGTTCCACAAGATAATGTTTCGTCCTCCACACCTCTTTCGTAAGTTCTAATTCTTAGTGTATTATTGCTTTCCTGACAAATAAAATTAACGTTAGTTCCTTCGGCTTTAAATCTTTCTGAATATCTTATTTCAGCTCCTTTTTGTGGGATATTAATTTTATCAATTTCGTTGGTTTCAACAATGTAATGAGGCGATCCGGTATTGATAAAATAGTAATCTGCACCTTTTTCGATTGTCTCAACATCGTGCATTTTTAGACTCACTTCATTGTCTTTATTTATCCATGCTTCATGTTCTCCATCTGTAGAAAGAAAAAATGCTTGACTTTCAATAATTCCTAAGAATTTGGCAAAAGCAACCGCACATCTGCTTCCATTTCCGCAAAAGCTTTGAGAACCATCGGCATTAAAATAAATCATGTTAAAATTTAATTCATCGTGGTTTTCAATTAAAATGAGTCCATCTGCTCCAATACCAAATTTTCGGTTGCACAACTGTTGAACAAGAGCAATATTTTCCTTGTCGAATGGATGATTTCTGTTATCTATCATCACAAAATCGTTGCCTGTGCCTTGGTATTTATAAAAAGTAATGGTTTTCAATTTATTAATAAAGATTTGATGATTCTTGATGTAAAGTTCAAAGTTAGTCCAATTTATATCGTCTGGAAGACTTTTTTTCTGAAAGTTTTCTTTTTTCGTTTAACCGTTGTTCTTTGGATGCTTTAGAGGGTTTGGTTTTCTTTCTGGCAACTTTTGGGGTTAATGCTTTTTCTATTAAGGTTAAGAAACGTTCAATCGCTATTTCTTTGTTTTTTAGCTGACTTCTGGTAGTATCAGCTTGTAGTCTGAATATTCCAAGATTGTTTATCCTGTTTTTAAGTTTATCTAAAATGAGTTGTTTTTGTTCATCAGAAAGTATTTTAGAGTTTTCTACATCAAACAGTAATTCTACTTTTGTGGAAACTTTATTTACATTTTGCCCGCCCGCACCACTACTTCTGCTAGTGGTAAATGCAAGTTCTTTTATGAGAGCTGTTTTGTCCATTATTAGTTTTCTACCTCTAGCTTAAAGCCAACACCATGGATATTGGTAATGGTTATTTTTTTATCATCACTAAGGTATTTTCTTAGTTTAGAAATAAATACATCCATGCTTCTGCCACTAAAGTAATCATCATTTCCCCAAATGTTTTTCAATATCATTTCTCTGGGAGCAATATCGTTTTTATGTTTACACAAATAGCTCAGTATTTTAGTTTCTTTTTTGGTTAGGCTTCTTTCGTTATTTTTATGTTTAAGTAATTGGTTTTTAATATCTAATTCGTAATCGCCAATATTATGGTTATTTACTTCATTATTTTCTTCTTTAGTAAGTAAATTAGAGCGTCTTAAAACGGCTTCTAATCTTAAAACAAACTCTTGAAAGTCGAATGGTTTGGTAATATAATCATCTGCCCCAATCGTAAAACCTCTAACTTTGTCAGGTTGTAATGATTTGGCAGTTAGAAAAATAATAGGAATTTCAGGATTAATATCTCTGATGGTCTCAGCAACTTCAAAACCACCTTTTTTAGGCATCATTACATCTAAAATACAAGCGTCAAAATTGTTGTTTACAAAGGTTTTTAGTGCTTGTTCGCCATCAATACAAAGTGTAACTTCATATCCCATTGCTTTAAGGTTGTCTTGAACAACAAAACCTAAATTGGTATCATCTTCGGCTAATAAAATGTGTAGTTTTTTATTGTTTCCCATACTTTATCTATTTATTGTTTATTTTAAGTGGCAATTTAATAATAAATGTAGAACCTTCATTCTTTTTACTAACTAATCGCACACTTCCATTGTAGAATTCCACAATGGTTTTTACATAATTTAATCCTAAACCAAACCCTTTGATATTATGCACATTTCCTGTTGGTTCTCTGTAAAATTTCTCAAAAATATGTTTTTGTGCTTCTTCAGAAATACCTACACCATTATCTCTCACACTTATTTCTATTCCATTTTTATATGGAGAAGTACTTATTGTTATGGTAGGCTTTTCAGGTGAATACTTTATAGCATTATCAATAAGGTTATAAAGAATATTAGAAATATGTACTTTATCACCATGGAAAATATGTTCAGGAGCTTTTAACTGAGCTGTAATTTGTCCTCCTTGCTGACTAACAAGCAACTCAAAGCTTTTTATAGAGTTTGCTATTAATTCATGCAAATCTATCGGTTCATTTTCAAGCTTCAGTTTGTCTCTTTCAATAGTTGCTAACTGAAGTACTTTATCTACTTGGTTTTTTAATCTGTTATTTTCATCTTGAATTATTTTTGCGTAACTTTTTAAGCGGTCGGGTTGTTGTGAAATATCAGGATTTAACAACACTTCTGCCGAGAGCGATATGGTAGAAATAGGCGTTTTAAATTCGTGAGTAATGTTATTGATGAAATCGTTTTTAATTTCGGACAATCGTTTTTGTTTGAGTATGATGTTAATAGTATAAGAGAAGAAAATAATAATGATTAAAATTATAGATGAACTAAATATCCAAATCCCCATTTTGTTTAGTATGTAGGCATTTTTAGATGGAAAATAAACGCCAAAATAATGTCCGTCTTTATCCCATTTAATATTTGATGAAGCAACCTGAAGTTCATCTTTTTCAGCATCTTGAACTGAAATATAATTGCCAAAAACAATAGAATCGGTAAAACAATCATAAATTACATATTCAAAATCTAAGGTAAGGTTTCGACTAGTAAAATGCTTTTTTAATAATGTTTCTAAAAGATAGGGATGAACAGTGTCGTTTATAACTGCAGTAAAATAATTAGAACTGATTTGTTTAACTGGATTAATTAAATCAGATTCGTCTTTGTTAATGTTCAATAATTCATGAGTTACATTTGTGAGAGCAATATGCACCCTATCATTAAACTGTTTCTCTTCTAAATTATAAGCATTCTTTACCCAAAATATTTGTGTAGCTATCATTCCTATTAAGGAAACAACAGCAAAAACAATTATAATTTGGATGGTTTTTCTATTCATAAGATGTGGTCAATTATTTCTAGTGGTTGTTTATAAGGATAAAAGTAAGAAAAATCGTTACTATGTGCTAAAATTTAAAATCATTAAAGATGAAAAATGTACTTTTGTGGTATAAAATTAAGTTGAAAATTATAAAAAAATATATAATATGAAAGCATACGTATTTCCGGGACAAGGTTCTCAATTTGTAGGAATGGGTAAAGATTTATACGAAAATTCAGCATTAGCAAAAGAAATGTTTGATAGAGCAAATGAAGTGCTAGGTTTTAACATTATGGATATCATGTTTAATGGAACTGATGAAGATTTAAAACAAACAAAAGTAACTCAACCGGCTATATTTTTACATTCGGTTATTTTATCCAAAACTATGGGTGATGCTTTTCAGCCAGATATGGTTGCTGGACATTCCTTAGGAGAATTTTCTGCTTTGGTAGCAGCCAATGCTCTTTCTTTTGAAGATGGATTGAAATTGGTTTTAGCTAGAGCTTTAGCCATGCAAAAAGCTTGTGAAAAAGAACCATCAACTATGGCAGCTATTTTAAATTTAGATGATGATGTAGTAGAGAAAATTTGTAGTGAAATTGATGGAATTGTTGTTCCTGCAAACTATAACTGCCCTGGTCAATTAGTAATTTCTGGAAGTGTAGAGGCAGTACAAACAGCTTGTGAAAAATTAACAGAAGCAGGGGCAAGAAGAGCCTTGGTTTTACCTGTTGGAGGAGCTTTTCATTCTCCACTTATGGAGCCTGCAAGAGAAGAACTAGCCGCAGCAATAAATAGTACGAATATTAATTCGCCAATTTGTCCTATTTATCAAAATGTAAATGCTTTGCCAATGACAGATTCGGAACAAATTAAAGCTAATTTAATAGCACAACTTACTGCTCCTGTAAAATGGACACAAACCATGCAAAACATGTTGCAAGATGGTGCTTCATCTGTTATAGAAGTTGGTCCGGGAAAAGTATTACAAGGCTTATTTAAAAAAGTAAACAGAGAAATAGAAACTCAAAGTGCTTAAACTAATATACATTTAAAATTACTCAACTATGAAACTTATATTATTTTCAATAGTATTGTTAGGGTTAGGAATTGCAGGGATTGCTGTTAAAATTCTTTTGAAGAAAAACGGTAGATTTTCCGGAACTTGTGCCAGTAACAGTCCTTTTTTAAATAAAGAAGGAGAGGCTTGCGGTTTTTGTGGTGCCTTACCAGAAGAACAATGCAAAAAAGAGGAATAAAAAAACTAACAGCTTTTTTATTGAAACTAGACTAGTTATAGATGTTCCAATTTTTATAATACAAAAAAGAGGCTTACCAATTTGGTAAGCCTCTTTTTTAGTTTTAGGTTTAAATAGAAAGTACTTTAAGGTTTAATAAACTTTGACGAATAGTTAAAATTATCATTGGTTATTCTGATAAAGTAAACGCCTTTAGAAGCATTGTTTAAATTAAGTTTTTCAATTTGATTGTCGCTACTAACAGCAATTGTTTTATCAATTATTACTTGTCCTAGGGCATTCACTACAGTAGCATTGTAATTTCCTGTAGGGATTTTCTTAATTCTTACTTCAAGTTCATTTTGGGTAGCGTTGTAGAAAGCGTTAATACCATTATTTTGTTGTAACTCATCAATATCAGTACAACTGTTTACTGTTGCAGTAACAGATTCTCTACCGCTAATACAATCTGGAGCTTTCACTTTCCAATTGTAGAAGAAATAATAATGAGATAAACCACCATTAGTTCCAGCAGTACTTCGGGTTATTGAACCCATACCGTTTAAGGTATAAGGATAGTTTACACCTCCGTCATTTCTGTAAAGGTTAATAGCAGAACCATTAGCAAGTCTTAATTGGTAATCTGTTCCAGGCATTACATTAAAGTTTAAAGGTACAGTAAATTGTCCTGTAGGAATATTTACTGTAGTTGTTGCAATAAGTACATTACTACTGTTTCTCAATTCTATTGTTCTGTTTCCAGCAGTACTTGAATATACATCTACTTCAATAATTTCCATTGGAGCATAAACATCAAACAATAAATGTTGCTGCGTATTAAAATTAGCTCCACCACCTGAGTTGTTTGGTTTTCCCATAGTTAGAGTAGGAGAAATAATAGCATCTTCAACATAATAGGTTGTAGTTGTAGTTAATACAGGAGTTGTATAACTTGTACCAGTGTTAATAATAGTTCCTCCGGTAGCAACATTGTACCAATTTAATGTTCCACTTCCTGATGCAGAAAGGTTGGCAATAGTATTTTCACAAATAGCATCACCTACTACAGATGGGTTTGAAGGCATATTAACATTTATATAGTTGGTTTTGGTCTCAACATGATTACCAATAGAGTTGGTTGCAGTTAACTGAACAGTATAAGTTCCACTAGCAGAATAAGTATGCGAAGGGTGTTGAAGGGTTGAATTATTTCCATCACCAAAATCCCATAACCAACTAGTTGGACCGTTAGTTGACATATCTGTAAATTGAATTTCTCCTGTACAAGTGCTATCAATATTTGATGTGAAATTAGCAACTGGAGCAACGTTTGAAAGGTTACAAGACCAACTTATTTCAAATCCTGCATCTTCAACTCCACCATCAGAAGAAAATTCTATAGTTATAGAGCCTCCTGTAGAAGTTATTGTTGTTGGTACATTGTTGTTGCAATAAGTTCCAATTAAAGTAGCACTTGTGTTTGCTCCATCATAAACATTCAAATAATCATAATTACAAGTAGTTCCTTGTCCTGCTTCAATATCAAAACTGTTAAAGTTAAGTGTTACATCAGCAGCTCCAGTTGGAGAAATAGTAATAATTGAATTTTCATTTGCTCCATAATTTCCATTCGGTCCTCCACTATCGAAAATAGTTCCAGTACATGCTGTTTGTGTAGCAGCCGAACCATTTGCCGGTAAGGTTATGATACAAGGTAAATTGTTGTCAATAGTAATGTAAGCATTTTTCACTATAGTATCTTTTCCACAAGAAGCTCCTCCATCGGCAATTAGTGTAACATTATAAGCTCCATTTGCTGTGTAAGTATGTGTTGGATTAGTTTGTGTGCTGGTATTTCCATCACCAAAATTCCATTGAAATGTATTTCCATTAATACTTGTATTGTTAAAAGTAACAGTAAAGGGAGCAACACATGAGGTAGTTATTGATGCATTAAAATCACTTACAGTAAATGGCGAGTATGGACCACCAACTCCAACAGCATACCAAGCATTAGTTGTAGATGCTACTTCTGGAGAACAACCACCATATAAATCAACAGCAGATTGAATAGCGTAAAAACGAGCATCAGTATAACCAGATGATGTTGTTAAATAAACCACTAAGTTTCTGTAAGCTATTTTCCCAGCTTTTGTTAATCCTAATCCAGTAACATTATAACTGTCATTATTATCATTAGTTCCAGAACCACCTATGGTTAGTAAGTAATACCAGTAATTTTGAACGCCACTATTGGTATGTACACCACCATTATCGCCTCCTGTAAGAGAAGCCCAATTTTGACCAAAATAAGTGTCAGGGTCACCTTCTGCTTTTGGATTTTGCATGTTTCTTATAACAATCCCTAAATCCTCTCCCATTTGCCAACTGTTTTGTGAAGGTCGAGCATACCTTTCAATACTATTTCCAAAAATATCACTAAAAGATTCGTTTAATGCACCCGATTCTGCTTGGTAAACTAAGTTAGCAGTAAAAGTGGTAAGTCCGTGAGTAATTTCGTGTCCGGCAATATCAATAGCTGTTAATGGTGTAGCATTGTTATTTCCATCACCATAAGTCATTCGTTGTCCATCCCAAAAAGCGTTAAAAAAGTTATTGTCATAATGAACGTAACTGTTCAGTTGAAAACCATTATTATCAATACTGTTTCTTCCATGTTCAAGAAAAAAGTAATCATAAGTCATTTCCGCACCCCAGTGGGCATCAGTTGCATATACGTCAACAGCAGGGTTAAAAGTTGTCCAGTTTGCAGTAGCATTTGTAAAATCAGTATTAGAATAATTTGTAGTATTACTACAGTTAAATGTTCTAATGCCGTTTCCTCTTCCTGCTTCTCTTAGCCTATAGTTGGTACCTGTAAAATCAGAGGTCATTGTTTTTGTTCCACTATATCCTGTGGCAGCAGTGCCAACAACATCAGCATCGTGTAATTTGCTTTCTTCCCAAAGAATAGCTCCATTGGTAGCATCAACATAAATTTCTCTTCTGCTTAAAGGTTCTTGAGCATAAATATTGAAAACATAAGCCAATTTAAGTGTATTGGTAATATTTCCACCTTCATTAATGAAAGTTAATTCTCCTTTTGGATAGTAAGTTGCGTTTGGGTCATTTTGTTCCCATTTTAAATGGCTTTCTGCTTCAGCAATTTCCCATTTATATAAATTGGCATTTATATGATTAAGAGCTTTATATAGAGCAGTACTTTCTGCTATTGAATTTTTTGATGCAGCATTGGTATTGTCGAATAATTCACCATTCATTGAATAGATAAGACCATTTTTAGTATGAGCAATAAACATAGCTAATTTTACAGGAATTCCATTAATGGTTTGTTGATATCTGTAGTGAATATAACCTAAGTCATCTTGATAAGTGTCTAATAATTTTAAACCATAATTGTCATCGGTTTGGTAGTATTGTCTTAACCAACTTTCTAGTTTTGCTAAAGGAAGCTCTTTTCCATTAATAAATTGAATATAATTAGGAACACTAGTGAAGTTTTTAATTCTAACAAGATTAGCGTTTGATGCAAGTTGATGGGCTTCATTTCCTGTAAAGATATTGGCATCATCATTAGCAAAAGCTGATGAAAAAGTAATGACAACAGCTATTAAAATAGATAAGATTTTTTGCATGGATAGAGTTTTTAGTAATTATCGGTCATAAAATTAACAATAATTCACATAAAAAATTAGTGGAAATACTTAAACTCTTGGAATCTTAAAAAGAAGAATTTTGGATTAAAAACTTACTTTTTCGCCATTTAAAATAACAGTTTCAACCGGATTAGAGCCAAAAGCGTAAGGTATATGGTGGAAAGAAGGAATTGCTTTGGTGATAATAAGGTTAGCTTTTTTGCCAACAGCGATGCTACCAAGCTCATTACTTAAATTCATAGCGTAAGCTCCATTTATGGTAGCTGCATTTATTGCTTCTTCGGGAGTCATTCTTAATTTTATACAAGCCAAAGAAAGTACAAAAGGCATATTACCAGAAGGTGTAGAACCAGGATTGTAATCTGTAGCCAAACAAACAGGCAAATGGTTATTAATAAGTTCCCTTGCAGGAGCATAAGGAATGTTTAAAAAGAAAGAACATGAAGGAAGTAAGGTTGGCATGGTGGATGAATTAGCCAAATCTTTAATATCCTGTTCTGTCATTACTTCTAAATGATCAACAGATAAAGCATTGTTTTTAATTCCTACCTGAATTCCACCAATAGAATTAAACTGATTGACGTGTATTTTTGGGGTTAATCCTTGTTTTATTCCTGCTTGAATAATTTGTTCAGTTTCTTCGGGAGTAAAATAATTTTTCTCACAAAAAACATCAATATAATCAGCTAAGTTTTCTTCTTTTATGATAGGTAGCATTTCGTTTATAATGCTATCTATATATCCATTTCTGTTTTCTTTAAAAGTTGTAGGTAGTGCATGAGCTCCCAAAAAAGTAGCTTTTATGGTAATGGGGCAAGCTGCTTTTAGTCTTTTAATTACCCGCAACATTTTTAGTTCACTTTCAACAGTAAGCCCGTATCCACTTTTAATTTCTATAGCTCCTGTTCCGGTGCTAATTACTTCGTTTATTCTATGAAGAGCAGCATCAAACAATTCATTTTCTGAGGCAGCTTGTAATTTTTTAGCAGAATTTAAAATCCCACCACCTTTAGCAGCAATTTCTTCGTAAGTAAGACCATTAATTCTGTCCACAAACTCACTTTCTCTAGTAGCAGCAAAAATGATATGCGTATGAGAATCACAAAAAGTAGGCATAACAATTTTGTTGCTAGCATCAATTACCTCTAAATTAGACCAATCTGTAATTCCTCCCCAATTATCCATTGAACCAAAAGCAATTATTCTATCTCCTTCTATTGCTAACCACGCATTTTCTATAGTGTTAAGAGTTGCCATTTCTTTACCAACTACCTTTTCTTTAGGAGTTGTTTCTACCTGAATAAGTTCTTTGATATTTTTTATTAAGATTTTTTTCATTTTATGGATTAGGGTTTTAGGTAAATTAAATTTTAATGAGAAATTGCTACTTCAATAAATTTAGAAACTGGCGTATTGCTTTTGTCAGCAACGCTATCTATTGGAACCAATACATTTGTTTCTGGAAAATAAGTAGCAACACAACCTTTCGCAATATTGTATGGTACAATTTTAAAATTGTGAGCAATACGTTCTTCTCCGTTGAAAAAGCTGGTTAGATGAACAATTTGTTCTGCCTGTAAATTGCTTTCTTCAATGTCTGATTTGTTCATTAATATCACTCTTCTTTCGTTGATAATTCCTCTGTATCTATCGTCCATACCATAAATAGTAGTATTGTATTGGTCGTGAGTTCTTATGGTCATCATAATAAAGTTGTCTTTCGCTACTTTGTTTTCTGCTAACGGATTAACGGTAAACTTTGCTTTTTTGTCAGGCAGATTGAAATTTCTTTCTCTTGCACCATTAGGCAAATAAAAGCCACTAGGTTGTTGAACTTTTTCATTAAAGTTTTCAAAACCGGGAATAGTTGCTGCAATGTGGTTTCTTACTATATTATAATCATCTTTCATGGCTGTCCAATTGATGGGACTGTTTTTAAAAGTAGCATTTGCAATTCCTGCAATAATAGCATGTTCACTTTGTAAATGTGGCGAAGCAGGATCAAAACTTCCTTTACTTTTATGTACAATTCCCATAGAATTTTCAACCGTAATAAATTGTTTTCCTGTTGCTTGTATATCTGTTTCAGAACGAGAGATACAAGGAAGAATTAGTGCTTCTTTCCCTGTAACTAAATGAGAACGGTTGAGTTTGGTAGAAACTTGAATGGTTAAATCGCAATTTTGCATGGCTTTTCCTGTGTACTCACTATCGGGAGTAGCAGAAATAAAATTTCCTCCCATAGCCATAAAAACTCTTACTTTGTTTTCGTTCATGGCTTTAATAGCTTCTACGGCATCATAACCATCTTCTCTTGGGCATTGTATAGAAAAATGCTCTTCTAATTTATTTAAGAAATCAGGATTAGGTTTTTCCCAAATCCCCATAGTTCTGTCGCCTTGCACATTACTATGCCCCCTAACAGGACAAGTTCCAGCTCCAGGTTTTCCTATACTTCCTTTCACTAACAAAAGATTAACTACTTCTCTAATCGTGTTAACTGCATTTTTATGTTGGGTTAATCCCATTGCCCAGCAAACAATAATTTTTTTCTTTTCAATGAGTAATTCAGCAAAAGCTCTTATTTCAGTATCACTAATTCCACTTTCAGCAACAGCTTTGTTGAAATCGGTTTTTTTAATATCATTTATAAATTCATCATAATTGATACAATGTTCATTAATGAAATCTAAATCAAAAACTTTTCCCGGTTGGTTGGTTTCTGCTTCTAACATAAGGTATAACACAGCCTTTAGTAAAGCAATATCACCGTTTATTTTTACTTGTAAGAAAATATCGTTTATTTTTTCACCGCCTTTAATGATAGAAAGCGGATTCTGAGGGTCAATAAAAACATTGTTTCCCGCCTCAGGAATAGGGTTGATGGTGATGATTTTTCCACCATTTTCTTTGCATTTTTCTAAAGCAGAAAGCATTCTAGGGTGGTTAGTACCCGGATTTTGACCCATTACAACAATTACTTCTGCAATGTGTAAATCTTCTAAGGTTACGCTTCCTTTTCCAATACCTAAAGTTTCGCTTAGTGCAGTACCACTAGATTCGTGACACATATTGGAACAATCGGGTAGATTGTTAGTGCCTAATTGACGGACAAAAAGCTGGTACATGTAAGCAGCTTCGTTACTTGTTCTTCCTGAAGTATAAAAAACAGCTTCATCAGGTGATGAAAGATTGTTGAGTTTGTTTCCTATAATCTCAAAAGCCTTTTTCCAAGAAATAGGTTCATAATAAGAACTGCTTTCTTTTAAGTACATAGGTTCGGTAATTCTTCCTGCTTTTCCTATAGCGTAATCTGTCCATTTACTAATTTCTTCTACACTGTGTTTTTTTAAGAATTCAGGAGTAACTTTTTTGGTAGTAGCTTCTTCGGCTATGGCTTTTACACCATTTTCGCAATATTCGCCTAATGAAGAACGTTTTCCGTCCGGATCGGGCCAAGCACAACCCGGACAATCAAAACCATCTTTTTGGTTCATTTTGTTTAGTACTTTAATACCTTGCCAAATACCTAGCTCTTCACTTATGTGTTTCATAGAAGAAATTAAGGCAGGAATTCCAGCAGCTTTTTCTTTACGTTCTGTAAGTTTAAGACTACTAAATTCCTCTGGTGGAACAATTTGTACTTTTCTATTTGACATGTCAATACGTTTTGATGTTTACAAAGATAATAAAACTCATATAACTTATAAGCCTGAAAACCGAAGTCGGAAGACCGAAGTTTTTCTAATTAAATCTCTAAACTTTTTCTTTAATAGTTTCATACTCATATTCAGAAATAATATCGCAATATGCTCTATAGTTAAGGCTTAAATCATTAATTAGATTTCTGTCGGGTAAAATTTTGGCTTTAAAATGATGAAGTGTATAAGTATTGCCAAGCACTTGAATTTCTTCAAATTCCTCTTTGGAGATAATTTTAAAATACGATTTGTTGTTTTTATATTTTCTATAAATAGGATAATTTATATTTGAAGTGTTTGTCATAAATAAAAAATAAGCTTTAAAAGGCTCGTAAAGCTAAGAAAAACCTAAACAATAATTAGTAAAAATTAACAAAAAATAAAGAACATTTTTTAGTACTTTCGCAACAATTATTTTCAAAAATTTATGAGCGATTTATTAGATAAAATAATAGGAGAGGGGTTAACCTATGATGATGTGTTAATGGTACCTGCCTATTCAGAAGTACTTCCTAGAGAAGTTTCAATTACAACAAAATTCACTAAAAAAATTGAGCTTAAAACACCAATAGTTTCTGCTGCTATGGATACTGTAACAGAATCTAAATTGGCTATTGCTATAGCTCAAGAAGGAGGAATAGGGGTGTTGCATAAAAACATGACTATTGAGCAACAAGCAGAAAAAGTGAGAATTGTTAAGCGTTCTGAAAGTGGTATGATTCAAGATCCTGTTACTATATTGAATGGAGCAAATGTAGGTGATGCATTGGCATTAATGTCTAAACATAAAATAGGAGGTATTCCTGTAGTAAACGAACAAAAAAAGTTGGTTGGAATTGTAACTAACAGAGATTTACGTTTTCAGAAAAATATGGAAACACCCATTGTTCAAGTAATGACTGCTGAAAATATTATTACCGCTCAACAAGGAACTAATTTAGAAAAAGCTAGAGAAATTCTTCAAGAATATAAAATTGAAAAATTGCCTGTGGTGAATGAAAATAATGAACTAATTGGTTTAATTACATATAAAGACATTAAAAAAGTTATTCTTAAACCAAATGCTTGTAAAGATGAATACGGAAGATTAAGAGTAGCAGCAGCAGTTGGAGTAACTGCAGACGTGATAGAAAGAGTAGGAGCTTTAGAGAAAGCTGGAGTTGATGCAGTAATTATTGATACTGCACATGGACATTCAAGAGGAGTGATAGAAACATTAAAAACAGTTAAGTCAACTTTTCCAAACTTACAAGTAGTAGTAGGAAATATCGCTACTAAAGAAGCAGCATTAGCATTAGTAGAAGCAGGAGCAGATGCAGTGAAAGTGGGGATTGGACCAGGTTCCATTTGTACCACGAGAATTATAGCAGGTGTTGGGGTTCCACAACTTTCGGCAGTAATGATGGTTGCGGAAGGGTTAAAAGGTACAGGTGTGCCATTAATTGCTGATGGTGGAATTAGATTTACCGGAGATATTGTAAAAGCCTTATCAGCAGGAGCAGATTCAATTATGGCAGGCTCATTGTTTGCAGGAGTTGATGAATCACCAGGAGAAACCATCATTTATGAAGGTAGAAAATTTAAGGCATATAGAGGTATGGGCTCAATAGAAGCCATGCAAAAAGGTTCTAAGGATAGGTATTTTCAGGATGCAGAAGATGATATCGCTAAATTGGTACCAGAAGGAATTTCGGGAAGAGTACCTTATAAAGGATTTTTAAGCGAAGTAATTTATCAAATGATTGGTGGATTAAAGGCAGGAATGGGTTATTGTGGAGCACGAAATATTGAAGAATTGAAAAAAGCTAAATTTATAAGAATAACAGCTTCCGGAATGAATGAAAGCCATCCGCATAATATTACCATTACTAGAGAAGCTCCTAATTATTCAAGACGATAGGAATTAGAAATTAAATTAAAAATTAAATTAGAATAAAAATGAAAAAATTAATTGTTTGTATAAGTTTCTTATTAGGAACATTAGTAGTTTTTGCTCAGAAAAATGATAGTCCGATATTAATGGAAATTGGAGACAAAAAAATCACCTTAGAAGAGTTTGAAGCCATATATAATAAAAACTCAGACAATAAAAAGAATACGAAAGAAGAAGTAGAAGACTATTTAGATTTGTATATTAAATTTAAACTTAAAGTAGTTGAGGCTGAAGATTTGGGAATGGATACTTTGCCCGCTTTTACACAAGAGTTAGAAGGTTATAGGAAACAATTAGCACAACCTTATTTAAGTGATAGAGAAGTTACTGAAAAGTTAATTGAAGAAGCTTATGAAAGAATGAAGTATGATGTTAAAGCAGCACATATTTTGGTGAAAGTAGCGTTAGAAGCAGATCCAAAAGATACTTTGGCAGCTTACAACAAAATAATGAAATTTAGAAAAAGAATTATTGGTGGCGAAGATTTTGAAAAAGTAGCTGCAGAAGTTTCTGAAGATCCGTCAGCAAAAAACAATAAAGGTAATTTAGGTTATTTCTCAGCTTTTCAAATGGTTTATCCTTTTGAAACAGCAGCTTATGAGACTGAAGTAGGAAAAATCTCTATGCCTGTAAGAACGAGTTTTGGTTATCATTTAGTAAAAACTATTGATAAAAGAAAAGCCAGAGGAATTATGAAAGTGGCTCATATAATGGTAAGAGCAGATAAAAAATTAGGCGAAGATGAAATTAATCAAAAAAAGGAAAAAATAGATGAAATTTATGCTAAAGTAACCGCTGAAGGTGCTGACTTTACAGCTTTGGCAAGACAGTATTCAGAAGATAAAGAATCTGCAAAAAGAGGTGGAGAGCTACCTGCTTTTGGTGCCGGAAAAATGGTAGAAGAGTTTGAGACAGCTGCTTTTGCTTTAGAAAATGATGGAGATATTGCAGCACCTATACTTACAGATTACGGCTGGCATATCATTAAACGTTTAGAGTTGAAAAATTTAGAATCTTATGAGGAATTATATCCAACATTAAAAGCTAAAGTAGCAAGAGATTCTAGAGCCAATAAGAGTAAAGAAATTGTTATCGAAAACATTAAGAAAGAGAACAATTTTAAAGAAGATTTAAAAAGAAGAAACGATTTTTATACAGCTGTAGACCAAAAAAAGTTTAACAAAGGAGAATGGAAAGTTGAAGATGTTGCAAAACTGGATAAGGTAATGTTTGGATTTTATCCAAAAGATGGAGAAAAGTTTGAGTACAGACAAACACAATTTGCCAAAAGACTAGAAAACCATATGAGTAGAAATGAACCTACTAACGTGGATTTAAAATCTTATATTAACAAATTATATAATACTGTGGTTGAAGAAATGACTATGAGATTTAAAAACAGAAGACTTCCTATTGTTAACAAAGAGTTTAGAATGTTGTTGCAAGAATATAGAGAAGGCATTTTGTTGTTTAATATTACTGATGAAAAAGTATGGAGCAAAGCAGTTAAAGACACTACAGGTTTGGAGGCTTTTTATGAAGCAAACAAACAAAATTATATGTGGGGAGAACGTGCAGATGTAGTTATTTATAAATGTAGTAATGAAAAAATAGCTAAAAAAGTAGAGAAATTAATTAAAGTAAAAGCTAAAAAAGGATATAGCAATGAGGATATTCTTAAACAAATCAATAAAGACAGCCAACTTAGTTTAACTATTGAAGAAGGTAAATTTACTAAAGAGCAAAACGAATTAGTTGACAAAGCTAAATGGGAAAACAAAGCGATAACAAAACTTAACAATGAAAATGAAGTTGTATTGATTGAAGTAAAAGAAGTATTAGCTCCCCAACCTAAATTATTAGATGAAGTGAGAGGGTTGATAACTTCAGATTATCAAAATAAATTAGAAAAAGAATGGGTAGAAACATTAAGAAAAAAATATCCTGTAAAAATTCATAAAGAAGTATTGTCTAAGTTACAGTAATTATGATAGTTAATGGTAGTTGACAAATAAAGAAGAATAACTGAGAACAAATAATAAATAACAATGAAACAACTGATTGGGTTCGCTTTAATTTTACTTCCACTTGTTTCTTGTGATCTAGATTTTTTTGCAAAAGAAGAAGACGATAAACAAGGTGTTGTTGTAGAGTTGGGAGAGTACCAGTTAAAATTGAAAGAAATTGAAAATTTAACGTTAACAGGTATTACTAAAGAAGATAGTTTAACCATTGTAAATAATTTTATTGAAAATTGGATTAAAGAAAAATTAGTCTTGCAAAAAGCAGAGCTTAATTTAGATCAAAATCAGCAAGATTTTAAAAAACAATTAGAAGATTACAGAACAACACTTTTAATTTATACCTATGAAAAAGAGTTAATAAAACAAAAGTTAGACACATCTGTAACTCAAGAAGAGGTTAAGGCTTATTATGATAAAAATCCTGAGAATTTTAAACTAATAAATGATATTGTTAAAGTGAAGTTTATGAAAGTGCCTTTAAAAGCACCTAAAATTAAAAAAGTGAAAAAGATTTTTGCTTCAGAAGAAGAAAAAGACCAGCAAGAAGTAAAAGAATATGCACATCAATATGCCGAAAAATTTTATTTTAATGAAGAAGAATGGATAGAAGTAAATGATTTAAAAAAAGAATTACCTTTATTAGTAGGTTATCAAATTGCTGCAAATATTGATATGGTACTTGAAGATTCGTTAGCTTATTATTTTTTAAAAATCAATAATCACAAAAAAAGTGGGGATGTTGCTCCTTTAGCTTTTGAAACCAATAACATTAAAAATATCATTATCAATAAAAGAAAGCTTAATCTTCTGAAAAAATTGAAACACGATTTATACCAACAGGCAATAAGCTCTAATAAAGTGAAGTTTTACCAAAAAGAAGTAAATTGATTTGAAATTATAGATTTGAAATTAGATAACTGAGAAAATCAAAAAAATGAAAATAAATATAAAAAACATATTCTTCCTAATATTAATTTTAATTGACAGCACATTAAAAAGTCAAACCGATGGCAAAGTATTAGACAAGACGATTGCTGTAGTAGGTGGAGAAATGTTATTGTTTTCTTCATTAGAATCTCAAATTGTTTCTTTAAAATCTCAAGGTGTCATTGTAGATGATAATAACAAATGTGAATTAATGGAAGAGTTATTATTTCAAAAATTATTAATTCATCAGGCCAAACAAGATAGTTTGGAAGTTAGCGATGAAGAGGTGGAGATGGAAATTGATAGAAGATTAAATTATTTTATTGCACAAATTGGTTCTGAACGAAAGTTGGAGCAATACTATAAAAAGACCATAAAAGAAATAAAAGAGGAATTTAGGGGTACGGTTAAAGATCAAATGATTAGTCAGCGTATGCAAGGAAAAATTACTTCTGGATTAACTATTACGCCAAAAGAAGTGAGAGATTTCTACAAAAAAATCCCTAAAGATTCCATACCAATGATAGAATCGGAGGTGAAATATGCTCAAATATTAATTTATGCTAAAGAAAGTAAAGAAGAAATAGATGCAGCTAAAGAACGAATTCAAGCAATTAGAGATAGAATTATAAAAGGAGAAGACTTTTCAACCTTAGCCATACTTTATTCAGAAGATGAAGGTTCTGCTAAAAATGGTGGGGAAATAGGTTTTTTAGGACGAGCAGAATTGGTTCCTGAATATTCTGCTACAGCTTTTAAATTAAAAAATACTGCAGTTTCTGAAATAGTAAAAACTAAGTTTGGTTTCCATATTATTCAGTTAATAGAAAGAAGAGGTCAAAAAGTTAATACCAGACATATTCTTATAAAGATTAAAGTAAGCGAAAAAGAAGTGCAAAATGCTAAAAACCTTGCTGATAGTATTTATAATGCATTACCAACAGACACATTAACCTTTGGTGAATATGCTTTAAAATATTCTAATGATGAAGGTTCGGCTAAAAGTGATGGAGTAGTTGCTAACCCTCAAACAGGTACTGCATTTTTTAGTTTAGATGAAGTAGAACCACAAGTTTATTATACCTTGGAAAAACTTAAAGCGGGAGAGATTTCAAAACCTGTTCCTGCTCAATCTGCTGATGGTAAAAAGGGATATAGAATAGTTCAATTGATTAGTAAAACAGAACCTCATAAGGCTTCTTTAGAAACAGATTATTCTAAAATACAACAAGCAGCATTAGCAGCAAAAGAGTCGGAACATACATTAAAATGGATTAAAGATAAGTTAGCAGACACGCACGTTAATATTAGTGAAGAATACAAAAGTTGCTTATTTGAAAATCCTTGGGTGAAATAATTTTTATCACTAATTAAAAAAATATACTATGTCAGAAAATAAATACAAGTCAGAAGTTGAAGCAATAGATGATTTTGTTAAAAGGTACGATATTTTAAAGCAAGAAATTGGGAAAGTAATTGTTGGGCAAGATGAGGTGATAAAAAGCGTGTTAATTTCTATTTTTAGTAGAGGACACTGTTTACTAGTAGGTGTACCTGGGTTAGCAAAAACCTTACTTATTAATACTTTGGCAGATGCATTAGGTTTAAGTTTTAATAGAATACAATTTACTCCCGATTTAATGCCGTCAGATATTATTGGTTCTGAAATTTTAGATGAAACAAAGAACTTTAAATTTATTAAAGGTCCCTTATTTGCCAACATTATTTTAGCTGATGAGATTAATAGAACACCTCCAAAAACACAATCGGCATTATTAGAGGCTATGCAGGAGAAAACCGTTACAGCTGCAGGAAATCATTACAAATTAGATAATCCTTTCTTTGTGTTGGCAACTCAAAACCCTATAGAACAAGAAGGAACCTATCCTTTGCCCGAAGCTCAGTTAGACAGATTTATGTTTAATATTTGGGTAGACTATCCCAAATATGCTGAAGAGTTAGCTATTGTAAAAGCAACTACAACAGATAGTGATATCCAATTAAATAAAGTAATGAATGCTGAAGAAATTATTTTCTTTCAGAATTTAATAAGAAAACTTCCTGTTGCAGAAAATGTATTGGAGTATGCTGTGAAGTTGGCATCTAGTACTAGACCGGGTAATGAGTTCTCTCCCGAAATAGTGAATAATTATTTAAGTTGGGGAGCAGGACCAAGAGCTTCACAATATTTAATTGTTGGAGCTAAATGTCATGCGGCACTTAATGGAAAATATTCTCCGGATATTGATGATGTAAAAGCTGTAGCAACACCAATTTTAAGACACAGAATTGTAAGAAATTACAAAGCAGAAGCAGATGGCTATTCTATAGAAAAAATTATAGAAGCTTTGTTATAAAAGCTTTTTGGCTGTTTTTACAAATTTCATTTAACATCTTTTAAGACAACATGTTTTAAATTGCCATGCATTATGGCTAATTTAGAAGCATACACTTCCTTAAGGTTATTATTACAACTCATATCGAGTTGATGCACAAATTTACTTTGTGAGATTATACAATCTTTATTTACTTTCGGAGCAAGCCGAAAATCCTGAAAAGAGTAGGCATTACTTTTAAAAAACTAAATATTATGAACAGAGAAGAATATAAAAAAGAAGCAAAATCAACAATTGACGAAGTTTTTGATAAAATAAATGAGCTTGAAGCTAAAAAAGAAAATGCTAAAGAAGAAGTTAAAGCGAGTTATAATGAGAAATTAGTTGAACTAAAAGCTAAAAGAGACGAAATGCAAACCAAATACGAAGACTTACTAACTTCTTCCGAAGATAAATGGGAAGAAGTAAAGGATACTTTTGATAGTGCTTCAAACTCATTTAAACAAGGTTTTTCGGAACTAACCACCTTGGTTAAATAATACTTTGGTAAGTTGATAACAACAAAAAAGCAACCTAAATTATTTAGGTTGCTTTTTTTATAAGATTAGCTTTTATAGCTTAATTACATAAATCTATCCATTACTTTTTGACTTACACCAACATTAGAGAAACCTCCATCGTGAAATAAGTTTTGCATGGTTACATATTTAGTTAAATCAGAAAATAGAGAAATGCAATAATCTGCACAAGCTAATGCACTTGCATTACCTAATGGAGACATGTCTTCAGCATAATTAATAAATGCATCAAATCCTTTCACACCACTCCCGGCTGTTGTAGCCGTAGGCGATTGAGAAATAGTGTTTACTCTTACTTTTTTATCTATTCCAAAATGATATCCAAAATTTCTAGCAATAGATTCTAATAATGCTTTGGCATTAGACATATCATTATAATTGGGGAAAACTCTTTGTGCAGCAATATAAGATAATGCTAAAATTGAACCCCAATCATTCATTACATCTTTTTGCATAGCCACTTTCATTACTTTATGAAAAGAAATAGCAGAAATATCCATTCCTTTCATATAAAACTCGTAGTTGTTTTCTGTATAGGGAATACCTTTTCTTACATTTAACGACATTCCTATGGAGTGAAGAATAAAGTCTATTTTGCCAAATTTTTTGGTTGCAGCATCAAATAACTTTTCTAAATCTTCTATTGATGTTGCATCTGCAGGAATAACATCAGAGTTGGTTTTTTTGGCTAACTCATCTAATTCTCCCATTCTTATAGCAACAGGTGCATTGGTTAAAATAAATTCTGCACCTTCCTCATAAGCTCTTTCAGCAACTTTCCATGCTATAGAATGTTCGTTTAACGCTCCGAAGATGATTCCTTTTTTTCCTTTTAATAAATTAGTAGACATTTTTCTTTCTTTTATAAAAACTTTTTAGAGCCACAAATATAGTGAGATTAATAAAATAAAAGCTAAAGATTTAGACTTAATTACACTCTTACCCTTTTCTTGTGGTTTTTCAGCCTATTTTACAGCTAATAAATGACGTGCATTTTCTTTTGCTGCTCCTGTTAATTCCTTTCCACTTAGCATTTTGGCAATTTCGTCAATTCTGTCGTCATCCATAAGCACTTTCATTTTAGTAAGGGTTTTGTTTTGATGGTTTTCTTTATAAATTTTAAAATGAGTATTTCCTTTGGCTGCAACCTGTGGTAAATGAGTTATAGCAATTATCTGAATTTTTTTGCTCATCAGTTCCATAATGGCAGCCATTTTATAAGCAATATCTCCAGATACACCAGTATCTATTTCATCAAAAACAATGGTTTGTATGGAAGAATTTTCTGCTAAAATAGCTTTTATAGTAAGCATTAATCTAGATAATTCTCCACCTGAAGCTGTTTTGTATAAAGGTTTTAAAGTCATACCTTTATTGGCAGAAAACATAAATTCTATTTGGTCTATTCCTGTAATGGCAAATTCTTTATTCACTTGATGTTCAATTTTAAAAGAAGCGTCTTCCATCCCTAATTCTTTAAGGTTGCTAATGATGTTTTTTTCTAACGCTTTAAAACTAGTTGTTCTTTTGGCAGATAACTTTTCAGCAATGTTCAATAAAGTTTTTTTGTTGTTTTCTATGGCTTGTTTTAGTTGTTCTAATTTTTCTTCAGCAGAATTAATATCGTTTAACTGATTTTCGAGTTTACTTTCTAACTCCATTAGCTCGTCAGAATCTGCTACTCTATGTTTTTGTGTTAGAGCATAAATACTGTTTAATCTGCTGTTGAGGTAATCTAATTTAGAAGCATCAATATCTACATTATCATTTTCTGCATCAATTTCTCCGGAAAGGTCTTTCAATTCTATTAATATAGAGTTTAACCTTTCTAAAATCTGACTATAATTTTCAGAACAATGACTAATTTTTGAGAAGCCTTGCGTAATAGTATTCATTCTGGAAATGATACTATCATCACTATTTAAAAGCAAATTTGCAGAAAGTTGTAAAGTAGTGTGAATTTGCTCGGCATTATTAATAATTTCTAACTGACTTTCAATATTGACTTGTTCTCCCGATTGAAGTTTTAAGATTTTCAACTCTTCTAGCTGAAAAGAAAGGTAATCTAAATCAGATTTTGCTTCATTTTCGCTGCGGAGCAATTGCTGGTAGTTTTGTTGTAGTTTTTGATATTCGGAAAAATGTTGTTTATATTCTTTTAAAAGTTCATCGGTGTTTGCAAAAGCATCTATTACTTCAATCTGAAAGTCAGATGAATTAAGCTCTAAGGTTTCGTGTTGAGAATGGATATCTATTAAGGTTAACGATAATTCTTTAATGGTGTTGAGGTTTACAGGCGTATCATTTATAAATGCTCTGGATTTACCATTTGCACTTATTTCTCTTCTAACTATAATGGGAAATTCTAAATCTAAATCATTGCTTTTAAAAAATGGAGCAACTAATTTTTCGGAAACATCAAAGGTACCTTCTACCACACATTTTTTTTCTTTATCATTGAGAACGGAAGTATCTGCTCGCTGACCGATAATAAGCGATAAAGCTCCTAAAAGTATAGACTTTCCTGCTCCGGTTTCTCCCGTTATCACAGTAAAATCATTGTTAAAATTGAGCTGAAGTTGCTCAATAATAGCGTAATTTTTAATGACAAGCGATTGCAGCATAATTGGTTTTTGATGTTAAAATTTCCAACTCAAAAATACATGTTTTTAATAGAAATATTAGAATTAGTATGGAAGTTTATGAGCTTTGGTTTTTTCTAATAACAGATATGAATAAAGGTAAAGGTTAGAAAGTAGTTACTTTCTAATCTCTTTGTATTTACTTCCATTCATAGGGTTTATTTTATCGAGTAAAGTAATTACCTCACTTTTTTCGTTGGCAAGTCCACCTTTAAAAAGATTTACAATTTCATCAGCTTTAGAATTAAAGAAAACCTGTAAATGAAAAGCTCCCGGTTTAGCTTTATATACATTATCTAGAAGTTTTAAACTCTCTAATACTTTGGCTCTTCCTTTAGTTACATCCTTAGCCATTTCATCAAAACCTAAACGGTGATATTCGTAATAACATTGCCTTAAGGATTCGTGTGTTGGATGAAGTAAGTCTTGCACTATCCAATATCTGTTTGTGTTGTTTTCAAAAGCCTTCCATCCAGGTTCAGCAGCTCCCTGTGCATTAGATACAATTTTTTGAGCTTGTAAAAAATAAGGAGTTCCGCCTTTTAATTCAAAAGAATCATAATCTAGCCCAATAATAATGTAGGCATAAAAAGCCAATACAGAAGTCAGGTTAGAGAGGTGTGAATTTTCTGAATATTGTAAATTATCGAATTCGTTAAACCTAAATTCAAATTCTTTATCAATATGATTGAGTAAAGTACTATTGTAGGAACTATTAAAAACCGGTCTTCTGGATTGAACCTGAATGGTAGCTTTAAACTCCGTAGCAGAAACCATCTCATTTACATTGATTAAGATAGAACATTCAATTCTTTCGTTTGGTTGATAAACGTGGTTGGTCCATTTCCGACTATTCATAAATTCAAAAATGTTTTTTTCCATAACGTCAAAAACACTTTTGTCGGTAGCCTGAACTTGCGTAGAGTTAATTTGTATTTTACAGTCGAGTTCCTGAGCAGTAATACTTGCATATAAACTTATGCAGCAGCTTAATAGTACTATTTTTGTATGTTGAATCATTTTTTAGAAAAATGCTTGGTTAAAATAATGTTGAAGATGTCTTCTGCAACTTTTACCTTTGACTTCAACTCAAAATTATTAATATTATTGTTTTTATCTATTAGCGTTATTTTGTTTGTTTCATGGTTAAACCCGGCACCTTTATCGTTTAAAGAGTTTAAAACAATATAATCTAGATTCTTTTTGGTTAATTTCTTTTTTGCATTTTCAAGTTCGTTATGCGTTTCTAGAGCAAAACCAATTAATAATTGATTTTTCTTTTTAATTTTTCCTACTGAAGCTAAAATGTCCTTTGTTGGTTTTAGTTGAATTACCAATTCATTTGTTTTAGAAGTTTGTTCAGATTTTTTAATTTTTTTGTCATTACTTGTCGCAGGGGTAAAATCTGCTACAGCTGCAGCCATAATAATAATGTCAGCATTTTTAACTTGCTGATGAACGTTATTGTACATATCTTCAGCAGTAACCACGTTAATTCTATTAATATTTTCTGAAGTTGTAATTTTTGTGGGTCCGATAATTAAATCTACCTCTGCACCCAAATTAGCAGCATGTTCAGCAAGTGCAATACCCATTTTTCCGGTAGAAAAATTACTAATAAACCTTACAGGGTCAATTTTTTCTATAGTTGGTCCTGCGGTAATTAATATTTTTTTTCCTTTAAGTGGGAGAGAAGCTGTAAAATGCTTTTTAATAGCTTCAAAAATTTGTTCAGGTTCTTCCATTCTTCCTTCACCGTTAAGTCCACTAGCAAGTTCTCCTGATGGAGCATTTAGTACTTTGTTGCCAAATTTTTCTAATTGCTTTAGGTTGGTTTTTAGAGTAGGATGTTGGTACATGTCTAAATCCATTGCCGGAGCGATTAAAATAGGACATTTAGCTGAGAAATAACAAGCTAAGAGAAAATTATCACAAACACCACTTGCAAATTTGGCTATAGTGTTGGCAGTAGCAGGGGCAATAACAAAAAAGTCAGCCCAAAGGGCTAACTCTACATGGTTGTTCCAATAATTCGATTCGTTTTTAAAAGCAGTTAAAACAGGGTTCTTAGAAAGTGTTGCTAACGTTAAAGGAGCAACAAAATCTAATGCTGAAGGTGTTGCTACAACTTTTACATGAGCACCTTCTTTAACCAACAAACGGACTAAAAGAGGTATTTTATAGGCAGCAATTCCACCGGTGATACCTAGGAGAATATTTTTGCCTTTTAGCATGGTTAATTATGCTTTATCGACATCAGGATTTTTGACGAATATTTTTTCATCTAAAAATTCTTTTAATGCCATTGCGTTAGTTTTTGGTAAACGCTCGTAAAATCTAGAGATTTCAATTTGCTCTCTGTTTTCAAAAACTTCTTCTAAATTGTCAGTTGTTGATGCAAATTCCTGAATTTTATTAACTAATTCTTCTTTTAAATCAACAGCAATTTGGTTAGATCTTTTAGCAACTGCTACAACAGATTCGTAGATGTTGCCAGTAACATCTTCAATTGCTTGTAAGTCTCTAGTAATTGTGGATGTTTCTGCGTTTGTGGTTTTGAAATTCATGTTGTTATAAATTTTCTAGTTTAATTTTATTTTGTTCTTCTTCCATTTTGGAATAAATATTTTGAGCTTCCTTTAAATATTTACTTTCTCCAAATGAATCTGCAAAGTTATAATAAGCTTCGATAGTATTGCCAATTCTTTCCAATTTTTTTTCTTTAATACTGTTTACGGCTAATAAATAGTGCGATTTTAAGATCAAAAAGTTTAATTCTTCTATATGCTTAGTGTCAGGATAATCTTTTATATGGTTACCTAAAGCTACAATTGAAGCTTTATAATCTTGTATTTTAAAATATTGTTTCGCGTTTTGGTAAGATTTAGTTTCTAATTTAACTCTTAGCTTATCCATTAAAACATTACTAGAGTCAACTAAATTGTGTTCCGGAAAAGTATTTATAAATACTTGTAAAGAGTTAATAGCATTGTAAGTTTCTGTTTGATCTAACTCAGGTATAGGAGATAATAAGTATTGTGAATATCCGTGCATAAACAACATTTCTTCAACGTGTTTGCTGGTAGGGTAGGTAGTAGCAAATTTTTTAAAATGGTAAGCAGCAGCATAAAGTAAATTAGATTGATAATTTGAATAAGCATAGAGAAAATAAACTTTTTCAGCTCTATCAGTTCCCCTTAGCAAAGGTATTAATTCTTCTAAGAGTGGAATGGCTCGGTCGTACTTCCCTTCATCGTAATATTTTTGTGCTGCTTCATATTTTAGGTCAACATCAGAACTTTTAAGTATTTTCTGATACTTGCTACAACTTAATGAAAGCATTAGAATGAATAGAAGATATAAACTGCTTTTCTTAAACATAGCTGCAAATATACTCAAAGAATTTAAGATGGAAATTGCTTGGTTAATTTAAATGTGTTAAATAATTATTAAAAATAAGTTTAATTTTATTAATTCTACATAAAACAAGTTTTTGCTTAGTTTTACTTTCGCAAAAGAGATTAAAAACTATAGTGAAAATTAACAGTCAAAAAATAATTAATGCATGGGCAATGTACGATTGGGCTAACTCCGTGTATGCGTTAATTATTACAACAGCCATTTTCCCTATTTTTTATGAAAAAACTACAACTGAAGAAGTAATTTTTTTCGGAAAGTCTTTCGTTAATACAGAGCTTTATTCCTATGTTATTTCGTTCTCTTTTATGTTGTTGGTAGTGCTTTCTCCTATACTTTCGGGTATGGCAGATTATTCCGGAAATAAGAAAAAGTACTTGCAGTTTTTTTGTTATTTGGGAGCTTTTTCTTGCATTAGTTTATATTTTTTTGATGCCGAACATGCATTGGAATTAAGCATGTTACCTGTGTTGTTGGCAAGTATAGGTTTTTCGGGGAGTTTGGTTTTTTATAATGCCTATTTGCCCGAAATTGTAACACCTGATTTACAAGATAATGTAAGTGCAAAAGGTTTTTCGTTAGGCTATATAGGTAGTTCATTGTTATTAATTGTTTGTTTGGTATTGTTACAAGGTTTTGATATGCCTGTAAAGTGGGTTTTTGTAATAACCGGAGCTTGGTGGATAGGCTTTGCTCAATTTACATTTATAGCGTTGCCTAACAATGTTTACAATAAACGTCCGAAAGGAAATAGGTTTTTAAAAGGGTTTGAAGAACTTAAAAAAGTTTTTAAAGAGCTTGAACATCAATACAATTTAAAAAGATATTTGTCTGCTTTTTTTGTTTATAGTATGGGAGTTCAAACCATTATGCTAATGGCTGTTTTTTTTGGAACGAAAGAAATTGAGTGGAGTAGTAACGAAGAAATGCAAACAGGATTAATTGTGAGTATTTTGGTAATACAATTTATAGCTATTGCCGGAGCTCAAGGAATGGCATTTTTATCTAGGAAAATAGGAAACATTAAAACCTTGCTGTTTGTAGTTTTTTGTTGGGTAATTATTTGTATTTCAGCATATAGCTTGGTTTATAAACCTTTACATTTTTACATTATAGCAGCTTCAATAGGGTTGGTAATGGGCGGAATACAATCCTTATCTCGTTCTACTTACTCTAAATTATTGCCCGAAACACAAGATCATGCTTCCTATTTTAGTTTTTATGATATTTTGGAAAAAACAGGTGTAGTAATAGGTACTTTTTTCTTTGGTTTTATAGAAGGACTTTTTGATATTAGATCATCAGTGTTAATTCTAATTGTATTTTTTGTAGTAGGATTTTTCTTGTTGCTTAGAGTAAAATCAACTAAAAAAATACTAAATGAAGCTATGGAAAAGTAACACCTCTATAATCACCTACAACTACTGTTGGAATGGTAGAACTGTAATGCTGATTAATAACATCAATAAATTTATTAGTGATTATAGCATAACCTCTTGAGTTTGGATGTACACCATCAAGTGAAAAAACACCTCCCGAAACAAACTCAGGAGAAAAATCAATGCCATCAAAAACTAATCCCGATTCTAAATCTCGCATAAACTCGTACATATCTGCAACAGCAAAGCCATAAGAAGCAGCTAAAGAACGAATAACGTTGTTATAAGCTATAACAGTACTCTGAGAAATGGCTTTTTCATCTTTATCTAAAACAAAAGTATGGTCTAGCGGTTTATTTTGCGAAAGTCCATTTCCAATAGCTAATTCATCTGAAGCAGTTAGTAATATTAAGTCTTCGTTTGTAGCTTTTCTAACATTTCCTGGATTGTTGGAATAAGGTCCTTCAGTAATCCAAACATCGCCACCAATAGCATCTAAGGTAACTGTCTTAAAATAAGGAATTGAGGTTACATCTGGAATGGTAGCACAAACTCCTTTTGCTCCCATATTTTTAAAAGCTAACAAAACCGAATCGTATTTGTTACTAAATTCTGTTACATCAGTTAATTTAGAAAAATATTCGTTAAACTGAGCTTCATAACCATCATCACCACCAGCTGTCGACCAACCCAAAACATCATTATTTCCTAACCAATTCGTAAAAAAAGTAGCATTGCTATTTTTGATGTGGTCTAAATAGCTAATCTTATTAGTTGTTGTTCCCCAATCTAAAAAACGGGCATAAGGATTAACATTACTTACAAAATAGTTGACTGAAGCAGAAGTATTTCCGCCACCTACAACATTGGCTAATTTAAAGCCAGAAACTCCCAAGTTATTATATTTTAATGACTTGTTCCCCCAAGTTTCCCATGAAGGATCATTTTTAATAGCATCGGGATGATTGTCGTTTCTTTCAGAATCATGGACTTTAATTACTTTTATCTCCTCATTTTCCCACTTTAAGTGAATGTAACCCGAACCATTTCCTTGAACCGTTGGCTGTAAATAGCTTAAGTTGGGATTGATTAATTTAAGTTGTTTAGATAAAATAGCCGGGTAAGAACTTTCGTGCTGCCCTAATTCATTATGCAAGCCACCATCTTGATAACCTTGTGTAAGCGAATTTCCTACGGCTACATAATTGGTAAAATCTGCATTTCCTGATGCTACTTCAAATTCATCAAAATCAGTTTTAGTGCATGAAAAAAAAGCAACAGAGATACTTAATAATAGAAGGCTATAATATGTTTTGGTGTTCATGATTTTTAATTATTTAGGGGATAAATGTAGTGATTTTTTATGATTTAAAAAAGAATTAAATGTGTTTGGTGTAAGCTCCATCAGTTAAAACCGACCAACATTTAATGTTTAGTGCTTTTGCTTCCGATTTTAATTTTTTTGAAATGTAGTTGGAGTTGGATGCATCTAAAATAATTTCTTTAGGCTTAAATGTTTGTAATATTTCTTGAATCGAAAATTTAGGGTTTTTAGTAATAATTAATAAATCGAGAGGTAAAGGTTTTGTAATACTTTTTAGTTGAAAATCAGGAGGAAGAATTGCCATTTTTGCATTAAAAAACTGAAGGTAATTCCGTTTTACAAACACGTTTTTATTGTCTGTTATATAAAGAGTAGATAATGGGTTTCTATCAGTTAATTTGTTTAGCGTTACTATTTTTTCAGATTCTACTCCTTTCTGAATCCAATTATTCTGTACATGAAACATGAGCTTACTTTTATTGTTTAGGAGTTTTATATCAGAAAACAATACATTGTCATTCCCTTCAATTAAATTAATTGCAGAATGCCCGGGAATGTTATAAACCGTTAAGTATTTCTGATTTATCTGATGAATATTATCTTTTAAACGAAAGCTGAAAATAATGATAAAACAAGCAACTCCCGCCATAAAGTATTTTAAATTTTTATAGTGAATAGTAAGGATAATTAAAATAATAGCAAGATAAGTTAAGTAATTATCCAGTAAATTAAATTTTATATTTTGAGTAAGCGAATAGGGGATTTTATCAATAAATATAACAGCTTCGTTTAAACCGAGAATAATCATGTTGAGTATTTTTCCTAATAAACTGCCAATAATTAAGATGGGAGAAGCAATAAGCGTAATTATTCCTAAATATAAAATTAAAATTGCCAGCGGAATTACTACTAAATTGGAAAGCATAAAATAATTGGGGAACTGATGGAAATAATATAAACCCAAGGGAAAAGTAGCTATTTGTGCAGCAATAGAAACAGCGGTAAGCTCCCAAATTTTATCCAACAGCCACCATTTAGAGTAGAAAAGGTTATAAACCCAAGGTTGAATAACTACAATCCCGATTACGGCAAGGTAAGAAAGTTGAAAACCAACTTCCATTAATAAAAATGGGTTGATAATAAGTAAAAACAAAGCAGAAGCTGCCAAGGTGTTGAAAAAGTTTGCATTGCTTTTGGTTGCTTTGGCAGCAACAATAAAGCTAAACATGGTGGCCGCTCGCATTACTGAAGGCGATAAACCCGTTAAAAGAGCATAAGCCCACAGCAATATAATGATGAGAATTCCTTTAATGTAATTACCATATTTGAGTTTATTAAAAAACTGAAAAGCCTGATTTAGAATCAAAAAGATAATACCAACATGAAGTCCGGAAACGGCCAACACATGCATAGCTCCTGCACTAGAGTAAGCACTTTTTAGCTGAGCATCAATTTCATTTTTATAACCTAAAACTAAAGCGGAAGCCACATTAAGTTGTTTGTCTTTAACTCCCATTTCTTCTAGTTTACTTATCAGCATTTTTCTGATATTGCTTGCGTAAGCAAAAATGGAGATGTCGTTATTTTTATGGATTATTTTCCAATTGTTACTACGCAAATAAGCTTGTTGGTGAATAAGGTGGTAAGATAAATATCGTTTAAAACTAAATTCATGCGGATTTTTTGGTGCTGGAACATCTTTTAATACAGGTTCAAAAGAAATGATGTCGCCTAATTTTAAGCGATTTGCCAACGTGTCTTTTTGTAGGTAAATAATAGATTTGCCATTGGTATTTTTCCACTTCTCGTTGGTTTTTAAACCGATAATTTCTACTACCGCTTTTACAGAGTTGGCTTTTTCTTCGGTAGGTTCAATAACTTCAGCTATAATAAACCTATTGTCGGAATCATTTAATTGATAAGAAGAATGAGATTGATTGGTTTTGATGGAAGTTAAACTATAGGCTGCTAATATAAAACTACCATAAATAAGTACACCAAAAATCCATCTGAATTGATAATTAGTATTAATTTTTTTGATGGAGAAAAGTATAATATAGCTAACAACAACTCCTAAAAATACATATTGGGGTAGGCTTGAACTTGCCGGAAGGTAGATGGCAAAAATAATTCCTATAATAAAAGGAATTAAAAGACGAACTAATGGGATATAGTTAAGCAATATCTTTTAGTTTTTAGGATCAATTAGCAGTAAGCTTCTTGATTATATTTGGATTAAACTTTTCTTTTTAATTCAAAACTCTGACCTAAATAAACTCTTCTAACTTGTTCGTCTGCTGCTAATTCTTCGGCTGTTCCTGCTTTAAGGATTTTACCTTCAAAAAGTAAATAGGCTCTGTCGGTAATGCTAAGTGTTTCTTGCACGTTGTGGTCGGTAATTAAAATACCTATATTTTTTTGTTTTAATGTAGCTACAATACTTTGGATATCTTCAACAGCAATGGGGTCAACACCTGCAAAAGGTTCATCAAGTAAAATAAAGCTAGGGTCGGAAGCTAAAGCACGAGCAATTTCTGTTCTTCTTTTTTCTCCTCCCGATAAGTTATGCCCTAGGTTTTTACGAACATGTCCTAAACCAAATTCTTCAATAAGCGATTCTAATTTTTCTTTTTGTTGAGCTTTGGTTAAATCCATCATTTCTAAGATGGCACTAATGTTATCTTCAACACTCAGTTTTCTAAAAACAGAAACCTCTTGAGGTAAATAACCAATTCCCATTTGAGCTCTTTTGTACATAGGGAGTTTGGTAATGTTTTTATCATCTAAAAAAATCTCTCCTTCATTTGGTTGAACCAAACCTACAATCATGTAAAATGAAGTGGTTTTTCCGGCTCCATTCGGTCCAAGTAACCCAACAATCTCCCCTTGTTTAACATCTATAGAAACACCCTGAACAACTGTTCTTTTCCCATATTTTTTAATAATATTTTCGGCTCGTAAAATCATTAATAAAAATTAAATTTAGTTGTTTTTGTTTACTATTTTAGAGATAAAAATACTGAATTCGTACAACAAAAGCAGTGGAATTGTTAGTAAAACTTGACTGGTAATATCCGGAGGTGTAATTACAGCCGATAAAATAAGTGTTACCACAATAGCTATTTTTCTGTATTTACGCATTACTTCGGGAGTTAAAATTCCCATTTTAGATAGGAAATAAACCAATAAAGGCAATTCGAAAACCAATCCGCAAGCTAAGGTTAAGGTGGTTACTGTTGAGATAAAAGATTGAATACTAATTTGATTTTCAACCAACTCACTTACTTGGTAGTTGCCTAAAAACTGTACAGAAAGTGGTGAAATAAAATAGTAGCCAAACAAAATTCCCATCATAAATAAGGCAGAACCCGAAAGAATTAAAGCGGTAGCATATTTTCTTTCTTTTTTATGAAGTGCAGGACGAATAAAACGCCAAATTTCAAATAATAAGTAAGGAAAAGCCAATACTATTCCGGCAATGATAGAAGTAATAATGTGGATAGTAAATTGCCCGCTCATGGTAAGGTTGATTAAACTAAATTTAATATCGCCTAAACACAAGGCATCACCTTTGCCTATCCATTCTGAGAACCTGCAAAAAAGTTGGTAAGTAAAAAAGTCGGAATTTTTTTGAGCTAAAATAATCTCATCAAAAACAATGTTTTTAAAAACAAAAGCCAACGAGGCAAAAACTAAAATAGCAATACTAGAACGAACTAAGTGCCAACGCAACACTTCAAGATGGTCTAAAAAAGACATTTCTTTTTTTTCGGTATTTTCGTTTTGGTCGCTCATTAATTAAAGGGGTATTTTTCAATAAAATTTTTCGTCTTTTGTTAATTTGATGTCATTAACAAACTGCTTAATTTGTTGTTCGTCTTCTTTTTTACACACCAATAGAATGTTATCTGCTTCAACTACTATGTAGTCTTTTAATCCTTGCAGTACCACCAGTTTGTCTTTAGGAACATTAATAATGTTTCCTTCAGATTCGTATAACATCACATTTTTTCCAACAACAGCATTTTCATGTTCATCATGTGGTAAATGGGTGTAAATAGAACCCCAAGTTCCTAAGTCTGACCAACCAATATCAGCACTCATTACATATACATTTTTAGATTTCTCCATAATACCGTAATCTATAGAAATGTTTTTGCATTGAGCATAAATAGACGTAATGGCTTTTATCTCTTCGGAAGTATTAAAAGCTGCTTTTTGCTCTTCAAAAAGTTGCGTTATGGTAGGTAAATGGCTTTCAAATGCTTTTTGAATACTTTTTAAATTCCAAACAAACATGCCTGAATTCCAAGTAAAATCGCCACTTTGAATAAATTCTTTGGCTAATTCTAAGTTTGGTTTTTCAGTAAATGTTTTTACTTTTTTTATTTCATTGCCTTCTTCTTCAATAAACTGAATATAGCCATAACCGGTATCAGGACGGGTAGGAGTAATGCCTAAGGTCACTAAACAATCGTTGTTTTCTGCATAGTTTAGTGCAATGTTTGCCACTCGTAAAAACTCTTCTTCTTTAAGAATAAGATGATCGGCAGGAGCGACTAAAATAGTTGCATTTGGGTTTTGGGTAGCAATTTTATAATTGGCATAAGCAATACAAGGAGCTGTATTTTTTCTGGAAGGCTCGCATAATACTTGGCTTTTGTCAACGCCTTTTAGTTGTTCTAAAACTAAGGCTTCATAGCTGTCATTGGTTACAATGTAAATATTTTTTTCAGGACAAAGTTTTTTTAATCGGTTAAAGGTTTGTTGCAAAAGTGTTTCTCCGGTACCTAGTATATCTAAAAATTGCTTCGGACGAGCAGTTCTGCTCATAGGCCAAAATCGGCTTCCAATGCCGCCAGCCATAATTACACAATAGTTGTTTTTGTTCATTGAAAAATGAATTTAAGATGATTTTTAAAGCTGCTAAATTAGTAATTATTTGTATGCAATAGTTAGGAGCTTAAATGCAACTTTAGCTAAGAGGATAAATGACGATGTTCGACATCATTGGGGATATATTTTATTAATTTTTTTATTCAACGTTTGGCAGCTAAAAAATCGCTGCTATCCTTAAAATTAACGATAATATTTGAGGGGAGTGGTTGAGCTGAGGATGATTTATCATTCGAAGCGCAATCGTTGCAGTGTTTTTTAGGTGATGTTGGGTGTAGTTTTTATTTTGATATCAATCCATATTTATTGACTTTATGACCCATTCATTTTCAAAGTCAGCAGCACTTATTAAAATTCCGTTTAATTGATCAATATTGACTGGTTGATCGCCAAGACTTCCATATGAATCACACCAATGAGCTTCATCAAATTTGATTCTATTCGAATTTTCAAATACTTCTAACTGACGTTTAATGTAATTGTCTTCTCCTATTTCTAAGTACCAAGTTGACTTTCCCCAGTCTTCATCAAATGTAATTTCGTCCCAATGTATTTTTAGGTATTTCATTTTATTTACGTATCAATTTCGACAATGTCATTTGATGATTCATTTAGCTTGTTTATTTCCTTTTGAGCTTTGTCTGCAGTCAGCTTGTAATCCATCTTGATATAATTTTGAACGTCTATAAGAGTCTCAAAATCGACAGAAGCCATATAATCATCATATTTATCTTGAATTTCTCTCCAGTCCGAGTATTGCTTACGACTCAATAGCATTTTGTCGCTCCGTAGAAATATGAGATTGAATTTTTTCATTGTAATTACACCCAACTTGTTTATATATGTAACATAATTACATATACCTAACAGATTTTAGTTGTATATATGTAGTTTTTGGTTACATATATCTTTTTTTTGTAAATATACATTTTTTTATAAATCATCAAAAGGGCTTTTATGCTTAGTAAGTTAAAGGCTACTCACAAAGAGATTTTACCATCTTTCATTACTAACTTTCTATCCGCCATGTTGGCTAATTCTTCGTTGTGGGTTACAATTACAAACGTTTGGTTGGTTTTATCTCTTAAATCAAAAAATAATTGATGTAAATCTTTAGCAGCAACAGAGTCTAAGTTTCCTGAAGGCTCATCTGCTAATATCACCGCAGGGCTATTAATTAAGGCCCTACAAACTGCCACTCGTTGTTGTTCTCCTCCGGAAAGTTCTGAGGGTTTGTGGTGCATTCTTGCTGTAAGCCCTAATAAGTCAAGCAACTCAATGGCTTTTTTTTCAGCTTCAGCTTTGGGAGTGTGGTTAATAAATGCCGGAATACAAACGTTTTCTAAAGCTGTAAATTCAGGCAGTAAATGGTGAAATTGAAAAACAAAACCAATGTGTTTATTTCTAAAAATAGAAAGTTTTTTATCTGAGAGTACAGAGGTATTTTCATCGTTGATGATGATTTTTCCTTCATCAGCTCTATCTAAGGTTCCCATAAGGTGCAATAAAGTGGACTTTCCTGCCCCGGAAGAACCCACAATAGAGACTATTTCTCCTTTTTTTATAGATAAATCTACGCCCTTAAGTACCTTTAGGTCGCCATAGCTTTTGTGCAAGTTTTCAATAACTATCATCATTTGTTTTTAGTAATAGTAAAATTCTTCTTGTGTTCTCTTGTTTAGCCTGATAATCCAACCCACTCTAAATCCATAAAGAAAATCAGAATGAACTTTATTATCGGGCATGCCGGTATCATAATTGAATTTCCTTAAACTTTTTGTCCATCCTTGAGTAAGATCTACTCCTCCAAAAAAGTTAATAAGCCTGTTTTTGCTAAGATACATGTAACCCGCAAATGCATTTACAGCATATCCAAAAGAAAAACGGTCGTAGCCTTTTTTATGCTCATCAGTTAAGCTATTAATTTTACCTTGAAATTTGATGCTTATTTTATGCTGAAGTGCTCCAACTCCTCCGTAAACAAGAAAACCTGAATTTTTATTAGGAGCTAATACATTAAACAATCTTCCGCCTACCAGAAAAAATGAAGAACCACGTTGGTCAAAAAAAACCTCTGTAGGTTTCCCTTCTGAATTGATCACCATTCCATCGCTATCTTTAAGTTGGTCAAGAATATTGTTTTGTCTAACAGTGGCTCCCCATAAGAAATTACCTTTAATACCGTAATACCAATTTTTCTTGGTTTTAACGGCAAAGCTACCACCTATATTATTGTTGATGCCAAAACGGTCTGCCATATCAGCACCAGTTAGTTGAACAGCATAAGAAGCTTTAAACAAAGGAATGGTATAAGCAGAATCTGAAACTACAGGTTTTTCGAAAGCCTGCGACCAAAGTAAATTGGACATAAAAAAAACAAGACTGAGGATAAGTAATTTTAGTTTCATTAATACAGAATTTGGTTGTGCAAATTAAAGCAATTTAAAACAAATTAAAATAAAAAGAGGCTGCCCTGTGGGACAACCTCTTCCTATAACGAATATTAACTAATTTTATTTTAAGAATTTGCTGTTGAATTTCGCATCATTGTTATAGACATTGATGAAATAAATTCCTTTAGCATTTTCATTAAAAGGAACTGTAATAATTCCTTCATTGTTATTGATGTTTAATTTAGTTGAAACTACAACTTGTCCTAATGAATTTAAGATATTTAAGTTGTAAGTTCCTTGTGTAATATTCTCATAAGAAATGTTGATGTTATTGTTGATATTATCAAAATAAGCAACCATTGATTTTCCATTGTTTAAATCATCAATACTATTACATACATCTACTAGAATAGAACCATTGTGGGTATCAGTTCCACATGAGTTAGAAATTACCACTGCAAAATTGTGCATTCCTGCAACTCCAAAACTCACTAATGGATTAGCTATTGTTGATGAACTCATTGAAGGACTTCCTTGAGGGAATGACCAGTTGTAAGAAGTAGCACCTACTGAACTCGAAGCATCAAACTGAACATTCATGTTTTCACAAATATTACTGTTTGGAGTAAAAGTAACTACAGCAGATGGTGCTTGGTTTACAGTAATGGTTATTTGATCTGTGTTAGAACAGCTTCCTGTAGTACCTGTAACGGTATAAGTAGTAGTAGTTGAAGGAGTGAAAGCAACTCCATCAGTTACCCCATTATCCCAAGTATAAGAAGAAGCATTACCACTTCCGGTTAAGGT
>SWBZ01005624.1_pt1 | contig 113249 bp, 102 predicted proteins | sample 4693031 | NCBI WGS metagenome assembly SWBZ01 (sample SAMN10267274, study PRJNA491770) | bioreactor metagenome | isolation source: DHS bioreactor inoculated with | place: Japan: off Shimokita Peninsula
GGGGGGGCCTAAACTGAAGGCGGAATCCTTTGAGCTTGAATATTTCTCCGTCGTAATCGACCTTTCCGCCCGAGAGGATCATACGGATTATCTCGACGTATTCTCTAGTTCGCTGAAGCGGCTTTTTGAACTTCATGCCGTGCCAGTTTTCTATGACGGCAGGGCCGCTTGTGCCGAGCCCGAGTATCATGCGGCCACCCGAGATTTCGTCTAGCGTCGCTATAGTCTGAGCGATAACGGAAGGGGCGCGGCTGAAGACGGGGACGATGCCGGTCGCGAGTTTGATGCGGGTCGTGTTCGCGGCCAGGAGACCGAGTATGGAGAATGCGTCCCTGCCCCACATCTCGGGGACCCAGATGGAGTGGTAGCCGAGGCCTTCGGCCAGGCGGGCGAATTCCACGAGCTCGCCGGGTTTGATGTCGGGCCAATAGGGGGTGACTATGCCTACGCCTTTCATTCAGCCTCCTTCGAATACGGCCCCCCGCATTTACAGCGGGCCGCGGGTCAGGGCATATTATAATACCGGCGAGGTACAGCGCAAATAAAAGAAACATTCGGAGGTGCGAAATGGACGAGCTCAAAAGCGCGGCCAAGATAGCGGTGATCGATTGCATGGCGGTTAAGGAAGGAGAGAACGTTCTCGTAATAACGGACGAGCCGGCGAGGAAGATCGGTTACGCGCTCTGGGAGGCGTCGAGGGATGCGGGGGCCGAGGCCTCTATAATCGAAATAATACCGAGAAAATCGAACGGCGAGGAGCCGCCCGCATACGTCGCCGAGCTCATGAAGCTCGTGGACGTGATACTGATACCGACGTCGAAATCGCTCAGCCATACGGATTCGAGGCGAAGCGCGTGCAAGGCCGGCGTAAGGATCGCGACGCTCCCTGGGATAACGGAGGACATGATGGTGAGGACGCTCAACGCCGATTACGACGCGATAGCCAAAAGGAGCGACGCGCTCGCCGAAATCATATCGAAGGCGTCGAACGTGCGGGTGACCTCGGAAAAGGGGACGGACATAAACCTCGTCGTCGAGGGACGGGACGGGCAGTCGGACACCGGGAGGAACCACAAGCCGGGCGATTTCAGCAACCTTCCGGCCGGGGAGGCCTACGTGGCGCCGCTAGAGGGGAAGTCAGAAGGCGTGGTCGTGTTCGACGGCTCGATGGCCGGCGTGGGGATACTGAAAGACGAGGTTATCAAGGTTAAGGTCGAAGAGGGATTTGCGACAGAGATCACGGGCGGCAAGGGGGCCGAGAGGCTCATATCGATAATGGAGCCGCACGGGAAGCTCGCGTTTAACCTCGCCGAGCTAGGCATAGGGACACACGACAAGGCGCTTATCACCGGGCACGTCCTCGAGGACGAGAAAGTAATCGGCACGATACACATAGCGTTCGGCGACAACAAGAGCATGGGCGGGACGGTACGCGTCGCGAGCCACCTGGACGGGGTGGTCATGAACCCGTCCGTTACCGCTGACGGCGAGCTTATAATGAAGGACGGGAAGCTGCTTATATTCTAACGGACGGGAAATACGGCGGACCTGTGGTAAATTTTTACCTATGGAAAGCGCCGTAAGCTCTATCGTGTTTTTAGACCCGCCCGGCCTTAAGGAAGCAGCGATATTCGCCGTATTCCTGGCCGTCGTGATATACGGCTCGATAAGAAGCTCGAGATCTATAGAGAGCTTCCGGAAAAGGGCCGTGATACTGTCGCTTCACGTTATAGCATTCCTCCTCATAAGTTTCCTTCTATTGAACCCCGCTGTAAGGGTGGACAGCTACAAGGAAGAGAAGCGCAGGCTCGCTGTGCTGGTGGACAGGTCGTGGAGCATGAATCTCCCGAGCGGCCGGGGCGAGAACGCTCGCATCGACGCAGCGTGGAATTTCCTTAAAAACAACTCCGGATTCTTCTCGGGGCTGGACGACGATTTTGTCGTCGAATATTACACGTTCGGTCAAGGCGTTACGCCGACCTCGCGGGAAGGGGTATTATCGGAAGATCCACACGACGGGAGTACCGATTTCGGGAAGCTGCTTAAGGAGCTCCGCGGCAAAAACAGCCGGGGCGAGCTCGACGAGGCCATAATAATCTCGGACGGCGGGAACAACGGGGATACTGCAGGCGAAGACAGCGAAGACGGGAAGGACGGGCTAAGGATAAATACCGTGGGGGCACTGGCCGGCGACGCATCGCCCGATCTTTGGATAGACGGCGTCGAGTCGAGCGAGGTCTCGTTTCTAAGATACCCGTATTCTGTCCGGGTGAACGTCAAGACGACGGGGAAAGGGGGAATAAGCATCCCCGTGTCGCTATATGACGGGGACAGGCTGGTGGCTATAAAGGAAGTCGCGATAGACGGCTCGTCCAAAGCCGGGAGCGTTGATTTCGAGATTAACCCGCTTACGCTCGGAAGGCAGATATACACGGCCGCCGTGCCCGTGATGGCGGACGAGACGATAACCGAAAACAACCAGAAGTCTTTTTACACCGACGTGATCATAAACAAGATACGCATTCTGCACGTGGCGGGGAGCCCGTCGTGGGACGTCAGGTTTTTGAGGAAGGCGCTCAAGCAAAACCCGAACGTGGACCTGGTTTCGTTTTTTATCCTGAGGGACCCGACGGACCTCGTGTTCGCGACGGAGAACGAGCTCAGCCTGATACCGTTCCCCGTGAACGAAATATTCGGCTCTGAATTGGGGACGTTCGACATCGTAATATTCCAGAACTTCAATTTCCAGCCCTACGGTATTTTTGGATTTCATCTCCGGAGCATAAGGGATTACGTCCTGAACGAGGGCGGCGCGTTTTTGATGATAGGCGGGAACAAGAGCTTCGACAGCGGGAATTACGGCGCGACGCCCATTTCGGAGATACTGCCCGTCGAGCTCGACTACATCCCGCGCGGGCTCACCGATACGATAAACGATCAGAATATACACCCGAAGCTCACGATGGCGGGGAAGAACCATCCGATAATGAAGATATTCCCCGACAAGAAAAAGAACGAGGAAGAGTGGAACGATATGCCTGAGCTCGAAGGGTTCAACATGGTGCAGGGGCTAAGCCCCGACGCCGTGCCGCTCCTCGTGTCGCCGGACGGCGAGCCGATCCTGGCCGTGGCAAAGGTGGGCACCGGGAAGGCGGCCACGTTCCTTTCGGACTCGTCGTGGAAATGGAATTTCGTCAGGGGGAGCGAGGGAGACGTCTCGCCCATGTACGAAAAATTCTGGAACAGGCTCTTTTTATGGTTCGTAAACGATCCGGATTTAAATGATGTGAGGGTCGAGACGGACAAGGCCGTATACGGACCGGGCGAAAAGGCGGAGGTTCGCATATGGGAGCTCGGCGGCGAAGAGGCGGAAGGGGCCCCGCGAGCGACGCTCGTTCACCCGGACGGGGGAGTGGAGCAGCTCGCGCTCGAAAGGCACGGCGACAATATGTTCACCGCCGAAGTTGAGGCCGGCGAGACGGGGATATACAAGGTTACCGCGGACGAGGATACCGGCAGCGCAGCGGACGAGGAGCTCGGAGGCATATCGTTCATTGTCGAGCCGCCCGGGAAGGAAGTGAAGGGGCCGACGTCTGACGAGGGCTATTTGAAATCCATCGCGTCCGGGAGCGGCGGGGTTTATATCAGGGCCGGCGACGGCGCAGACAGGCTCAGGATAGACGATTCGCGGAAGAAGACCGTTACCGGGTATGAAACCAAGGAGCTCTGGGACAGCCCGTTCTTTCTTTTACTGATATTGGGGTTATTATTTTCGGAATGGTCGCTAAGAAGGAGATGGGGACTTAAGTAAAGGCGCGCCCGGGTGAATCTCAAAACGGCCATGCTCCCGGAAGCCGAGGCCGGCCGGATTCCAAAGGCCGGGGACCCCGAAAATAAGAATGCTTCTCGCAATAGATATAGGGAATACGAATATCGTATTCGGCATATTCGACGGAAAGGAAATCGTGTCCCACTGGCGCATCGCCACCGATAAATCGAAGACCTCGGACGAATACGGAATACTCTTCAGGGACCTGATGGAAATAAAGGGCGTCGAGCCCGGCTTCATAACCGGCGCGGCCGTTTCGTGCGTCGTCCCGAATATACAATCGACCGTATTCAATGCCATCAAAACATATTACGACGTGAACCCGCTCGTCGTCGGCCCCGGCGTGAAGACCGGAATGCCGATACTGTATCACAACCCGAAGGAAGTCGGCGCGGACAGGATAGTGAACGGCGTCGCAGGATACGAGAAGCACAGGGGGAGCGTGATAGTGGTCGATTTCGGCACGGCGACGACGTTCGACTGCATATCCGAGAAGGGGGAGTACATGGGCGGGGTCATAACCCCGGGGCTTACGATATCGTCCGAAGCCCTTTACAGGGAGGCCTCGAAGCTCCCGAGGGTGGAGATCGTAAAGCCCGAGAATATAATCGGCAAGACGACCGTCGAGAGCATACAGTCCGGGCTGGTGTACGGCTACGCGGGGCTCGTGGACGGCATAGTCGAGAGGATAAAGACCGAGATGAAGACGCCGCCGTATGTTACCTCAACAGGGGGTATCGCACCTCTCATAGCGAAAGAAAGCAAGACTATAAAGGACGTAGACGAATTCCTTACACTCCGCGGCCTGAGACTCATATATGACAGAAACGTATAGCTACACGGTATTCCGGCACGAGGCGGGTGCGCCGCACTGGGACCTTTTCGTGACGGGGGAAGGACGCGCCATGCACTGGGTGGTGCCGTCCGGCATACCCGAGGATGAGAAGGACAAGAGGCTGGCGGTCGGGGGGGACGCGCAGGAGGGAGAGTCCGAAGAGAGCGCTTACGGGGGCGAGTGCGGGCGCGGAGTGGAAGAGCGATGGGACCGGGGGACGTGCACGATCGAAATGTCCAACAAGATAAAGTTGGTTTTGAACGTCGAGGGCGAAAGGATGCGGGGGAAGTATCTCTTTATCATTCCCGCGTGGGGGAGATGGACCGCCAGGAAGCTCTGGGTCATAGAAAAGATCGGCTCCGAGTAGGGTTCCCCGGAGAAGCTGTCATTTTGTTATAATTCCCATTCGAAGATAGCAGAACTATTCTCTCTAGATAGGCTAACTCTATTAAATCCCCCCTGTCCCCCCTTTTCCTAAGGGGGGGATAATAGAAACAGTGGAGGATAGAACATGCACACCGCTTCCGGACGGCTATTCCTGATTTAAATATGAACGTAAATTTATGTATGTTTATCGGACCGGCTGGCATGACCGCCGTCGTCTACGTTCATCGACATGCGCACAAATCTCATCATACTCGTAAGCGGGCTCGTATCCCTCGGGATATATTTCTTCGTCCCGGCAGAGGAGAGTACACTCAAGGGACTCGCGATACTGGCGTTCATCGCCATACTGTGGTTCACTGAAGCCCTGCCGCTGGCTGTGACGGCGCTTTTGGTTCCGATACTGGTCGTGGCCGCCGGGATTATGGATGTAAAGAGTGCGCTGAGCCATTTCGCAAACCCGGTCATATTCCTTTTCCTCGGGGGGTTCGCCCTCGCGGCCGCCCTTCACAAGCACAACATCGACGAGTACATCGCGGGATACATAATGAACGCCGCGGGGACGAAGCCCATCTACGCGATACTCGGGCTCTTCGGCGCGACGTCGCTGCTCAGCATGTGGATAAGCAATACGGCGACGGCCGCCATAATGCTGCCTGTGGCGCTCGGGCTTATATCGAAGCTCAAAACGGAGTCGCCCGCGACCGACGCATTCATACTGCTCGGCGTCGCATACTCGGCGAACATTGCAGGGGTAGGGACTCTTATAGGCTCGCCCCCCAACGCCATCACTGCCGCAAACCTCGACCTCGACTTCCGGGACTGGCTGGTCGTCGGCCTGCCGATTGTCGCCATACTCATCCCGGCGATGGTGGGGGTGCTTTATTTCGTCCTGAGACCGAAGCTGCCGAGGGTGGAGATCTCGCAAATCGCCGAAATAAAGGGGCTTGTGGATCGCAGGAGCGGCTTCAGGGTCGGGCTTGTCTTTGCGATCGTGGTTTTCCTCTGGCTCTTCAGCAGGCCCATATCGTCGTGGATAGGGATAGATAAGGAGTTCGATTCGCTGGTGGCCGTGCTCGGAATAGTCCTCCTCGTATACCTCAGGACCATAGAGTGGAAGGAGATATCGAGATTCACGGACTGGGGTGTCTTGCTCCTTTTCGGCGGAGGGCTGGTGTTGAGCGCGATGCTGTCCGAGACAGGCGCGAGCCAGTTTCTGGCCGATATAGTGAAAAATAACCTTTCAGGGCACGGAGCGTTCGTGCTCGTTTTGGGATCGGTGATGCTTGCGATACTAATAACTGAATTTGCAAGCAACACTGCGAGCGCGGCGATAATGGTGCCTATATTCCTTGCCCTAGGGCAGGATGCGAAAAATTTCCCTCCGGAAGCTCTTGCGCTCGCGGTCGGGATAGCGTCGTCGATGGGCTTTATGCTGCCTGTGGGCACGCCTCCAAACGCGCTTATTTACGGGACCGGGCTAGTAGAGCAGAAGACAATGATAAAGGCCGGGCTCGTGCTGAATATAGTGGTGGGGATAGTTATTACAGTGGCTGCCTACTTCTTTTTCTAAAACGGATCCGAGCCGGGATTATTCTTCTTCGGACAGCTCCGCAAGCTCTATTAGAACGCCGTTCGTTGCCTTCGGGTGTATGAAGGCGACCTTCGCGTTGTAGGCCCCGATGCGTGGCGTTTCGTCTATAAGCCTTACGCCCTCTTTCTTTAGCCTTTCGAGGGCAAGCTCTATGTTGTCAACCGCAAAGCAGATGTGGTGGATCCCCTCCCCTCTCTTTTCGAGGAATTTCGAGATGGGGGAATCCTCGCTCAGGGGCTCGAGGAGCTCTACCGCGGAGCCGCCTTTTTCCGGGAGCAGCATGGACGTTTTGACCTTCTGGTCCTCGACGACTTCCCTGTGGGCGACCTTGAGGCCGAGGGCGGTTTCGTAGACCTTTTCTACTTCGTCTATGGAGTTAACCGCGATTGCCACGTGATAGAGGTTTTCGAGAACGCCTTTACTCATCATTTCGCTCCGTCGAGGGATTTTAACAGGTGCGCAATTCCGAGGCTCAGGCCGAGCGGACGCGCATGCCGGCCAGCGAGTCCAGCTTCTTTTTCACGCCCTTTTCGAACCTTTCCTCGTTGATTATGTACATGTCGTTAAAGCCCGCTGCGATGCGCTCGAACTCGTCGTGGGCGTCGATGCGGAAATAGACCTTGTCGCCTTCGATCTTGAGTATCTCGGCCTTGACGAGAATTGTAGAGCCAATGGGAGCCGAAGCGAAGTGGTTCATTTCGATCCGGACGCTTACGACCATTTCCGAGCTGTCGAGAAACGGGGCCATGAGATCTGCGCAGGTCGTCTGCATGAGAGTCACGAGAGACGGACTCGAAAGGACCTGGGGCGAGTTCCTGTGGAACCGGGACGCCGCCATATCGGGCTTCGTCTCGATCTTTTTCTCGATAAACATGCCTGCCTGAAACGATTTCCTCACGATTTCACCCGGCAAGATTTATAGTTTCCACCCCATAAAGCCGCGTGACGCGGCTTTATAATCTAACCCCTATGGAGTAAATATACCTGCGAAATAATTTGGTGTATATCAGACAGAAGCAGGACCTCCGTGAAATCCGACGGCATCTCACTCTTCCCCGGAGCCGGGGTCTATCGTCAGGGTCAGCTCCTGGGACACCGAAGCCCCTTCGGAATCGGCGGCTATGACCGTAACCTTGTATTCCCCGGCGTCGCCCTCGCCGTATTCCCAGACGATGAGACCGGTCGCGGGCTCTATAGTCATTCCCGGAGGGGCGCCGCGGAGCGTGAAATCTATGGGGTCTCCGTCGGGGTCTTCCGCCAGGACGGTATACGTGAACCTGCCGTCCGAATACGAGGCCGAGGGCTCGGACGATATGACGGGCGGGGAATTGGGAATCGTGAATGTGCCGCCCGCCGTGACGGCGCCCTGCCCGAGGTCGCTGTATGGGGTGACGGATACGCCTATAAGGTCGCCCCTCTTAAACCCCTCCTGCCATGGGAGGGTTTCCTCAATCTCGCCCGAGATGTCGCCGCCGTTGACAGTCCAGTCGTACATGTATCTTATGTCGGTGTTTTGTGCGCCTTCGAAGCGGATGACCGCCTTGAAGCCGTCTCTCGGATTGCCCGTTATAGTCTCGACCGAAACGGACCTTATTTTGGCGAGCGACGGAAGATCGGGAGCCGGTGCGTCGAAATCTCCCGCGGTTTCGAGCCCATCCTCCTCGCCCTCTTCTTCGTAGGTCCCGTCCATTTCGTCGCCCGCATCAACGGACGAGATTTCAGCCTCATCGGGCTCGGACGGAGTTTTGTCGCGGCTGCAGCCCGGAACGAAGAGCAGCAGCGCCAGGAGAATCATTAGCGGAAATCTTGGGGCGTTCATCATCGGCGCGTCCTTGGTTTTCGTTAATAATAGCGCCGGAAGGAGGGAAAAAGCAACAGGCCGGGGCGGCGTCAGGAGGCTTTGACTTCATACTTGCCGAGGCGTCCCTCGACGGGCTTGAACGATATGCGGACACCAGACTCTTTTTCGAGGCGCTTTAGGCCTTCCTGCTCGAATTCGCGGAGCTTTTCGATAATGCGCGAGCCGGCCTGGACCTCGACGGTGGTGACGCCCGGCTTTCCGGCCTTGTGTTTTATCTCACGGATTATCTCGTATGAGATCGTGTCCTTGGATTTGAGGTATCCCGAGCCGTCGCAATAGGGACAGGGCTCGGCGAGCTCCGTGAGGACGCTCTCGCGGAGGCGCTGGCGGGTCATCTGAATGACGCCGAATGGGGACATTTCGAGCACCGCCGACCTTGCACGGTCGCGCTTCAGCGCCTCGACGAAGGCCTCGTAAATCTGGTCCCTCAGCTGGCGGTTCTTGATGTCTATGAAGTCAACGACGACTATTCCGACGAGATTCCGGAGCCTTATTTGCCTTACGATTTCGGTCGCGGCTTCGAGGTTGAGCCTGTATATGGTGTCTTCCTGCGTTTTCCCGCTCTGGAACCTCCCGGTGTTGACGTCCACGACGGTGAGGCCCTCGGCCTCTTCGATAATAATGTGGCCGCCTGATTTGAGCCACACCTTTTTGTTGAATATCTTCCTGATCTCGTTTTCGACGCTGTAACGTATGAAGATGGGCTCGGGCTCTTTGTAGAGCTCGACCCTGACGCCCGAATCGGGCAGATATCTCTTCACGTACGAGTTGATTTCGTCGTAGGCTTCCTTTGAATCGACGACGACGCGGCTCATGTCGCCGGAGACGAAATCCCTTACCGCTTTTATGTACAGACGGGGCTCTTCGTAAAGAAGGGACGGCGTTTTGGTTTCGTCGCTCCTCTTTTTAATGTCGGTCCAGAGGCGGTAGAGCTCCTCGGTATCCTGATGGAGGTCTTCCTCGGATACGTCTATGCTGGCCGTGCGTGCGATAAGCCCTATGCCCTCGGGCTTTATGCGCCTTACTATTTCGTTGAGCCTGTCGCGCTCATCCTGGGATTCTATTTTGCGGGAGATCCCGACGATGTCGGCGTTCCCGAGAAGCACGGTGTATTTGCCGGGGATGCCGATGAACGATGAGAGCTTGGGCCCCTTGCCGCCGACGGATTCCTTGAGCACCTGGACGAGGACGTGCTGCCCTTCGCGGAGGATGTCCTGTATGAGCCCGCGGCTCTGTTTTTTGTGGTGGTTGGCTTCGCCTTCGTTTTCGAGGAAGAAGTCGTAGAGCGAGTCTTCGTGGACGTCTTCGACGGAGATGAAGCCAGACTTTTCGAGCCCTATGTTAACGAACGCCGCCTGCATGCCGGGGACAACCTTTCCGACGATGCCCTTGTAGATGTTGCCAACGATCCTCGGGGCGGACTTCCTTTCGAGATAGAGCTCCGCCACAGAGCCGTTCTCCATCACGGCCACCCTGGTTTCGTTGAACGTAATATTAATTAAAATCCGGTTGTCCATACCGTATTATACGGGCTGTTTTATATTCAAACCTTACAAGTTTTCTTAAGTATAGTCTATAAGTCGTCGATATGAAAGCTTAAAAGAATTTAAAATTCCTTTTAATTCGCCCCAAACGGGTGTAAAATTGAAAACAGTCTTAAAAAGCGGCCCAAATGACAGGGCCGGCCATATACGGAGGATAGACGGGATGTATGTCAGAACTATAATCGCGATACTCCTGTTTACGGGAGTTGCCCTTGCACAGGGGAGCCTTCCGCCGCCCAAGGACGGCACGACCATATATGTCGTAAAGCCGGGCGATTCTCTCTGGAGGATTTCCGGCAGGTTCTTCGGAAACCCCCTTTTCTGGCCCAGGCTCTGGGAGATCAATCCTAACATAGACAACCCGAACAAAATATACCCGGGGGATGTGATTTCGCTGAAACCCGAGCAGCCAGTTCTGCCTGTGGTTAAGGTGGAGCCCAAGGCGCACAAGGTTACGTTCGACGACATCGAGCCCCCGCCGCCGGTCTTTTATTATTCGCGCGGAGGGTCCGAGGGTTTCATATCCTCCGGCCAATGGGAGCACATGGGCACGATACTGACGTCTGAGCCGCCGAAGATACTCCTGGGCACTGGCGACATCGTGTACACGAATATCGGCACGAAGAACGGCGCAAGCACGGGGGACAGGTATACGATATTCCGGACGTCCAAACCCATTACGCACCCGATATCGGGGAACAGGGTGGGATACAAGGTTGCAGTGCTCGGAGAGCTCGAAATTATAGAGGTGCTCGGGAAGAGGAAATCGACCGCCGTTATCACCGAGGCGTATCAGGAGATAATGCGCGGGGCGAGAGTGAGGCCCGAAGAGACCTTCGTCAAGGAAGTCGTGATGAAGAAGGGAGTCCAGAGGGTGGACGGCTTCATCGTCGACAACAAGAACAACGTCGAGCTTTTGGGAAGCGGGGACGTAGTTTACCTGGACGTCGGAAAGAGAAACTCCGTCGTGCCCGGGAACGTGTTCTCAATATACACGTCCCCGAGAAAATCGTGGGACCCCGACGCGGGGAAGAACGTCGTTATACCCGGGGCGCTCATAGGGAAGATAGTCGTGCTCGAAGTCGGGGATACGACATCGACCGGCGTGATAATCGAAAGCTCGAGACAGGTACAAAAGGGGAACTTTGTAAGCCTCGATATATAGGCGGGGCGGACGGTGTAAGGGCCTAGACCTTTTCAGGGCCGGGCTCGCCCGTCATGGGAACGAAGCGGACGGAAGTGACCTTCCTGTAGGAAACGCCCTTTTCCGATTTTTCTATCAGCAGAAGCTCCTGATTTTCTCCGCCCACTGGGATGACCATCCTGCCGCCTTCCTTTAGCTGTGAGACGAGCGCCTCGGGCACGTCGCCGGGGGCAGCCGTTACTATGACGCCGTCGTACGGCGCGTTTTCCTCCCACCCGGCGTAGCCGTCGCCTACCCTGAAGTGAATATCCATATAACCCAGCTTTGCGAGGAGACGGCGCGTCCTTTCGGCGAGCTCGGGAATGATTTCTATCGTGTAGACCTCGGCTCCCGTTTCGGCGAGTATGGCCGTCTGGTAGCCGGAGCCTGTGCCGACTTCGAGCACCTTCCGCCCGGGGGCCGGCTTCAGCACCTCCGACATGAGCGCGACGATATAGGGCTGGGATATAGTCTGCCCCCTGCCTATGGGAACGGGGCTGTCGCCATAGGCGGATTCCCGCGACTCGGGCGGGACGAACTCATGCCTCGGAATCCTGAGCATGGCGTTTATGACAGCGGAGTCCCTTATGCCGCGCGCGATGATCTGGTCCTCGACCATTCTCCAGCGTATCTCGGCGTAGTCGTCCGCGCCGTCCGTTACCACGGCGGAGAGCAGGATAAGCAGTACCGGAGCGTAGAAAAGGAGCTCTTCCATAAAGCTAAGGTTAGCATAAAAGTGGCTAGTAATTGTCTGGAGAGTTGCGCCTGGATACGGCGCGGCAGATGAGCGGGAAAAGGGCTATATGATTTTCGACAAGACGAGCTTTGCGCCTTCGTAGGGGTCGATCTCGCCCTTTTTGACCCTGTCGTATATCTTTTTGATTTCCTTTCCGGCGAGCTTTTCGGAGACGGCCGCCTCGACCGCTTCCTTTACTATTTCGGAGAATTCCTCTTCCCTTCGCGTCTCGCGCTTCTGCTTGAGACGGCCCGTCTTTTCCTGAAATTCCCTGTGATTCTCGACCTCGTCCGCGAGCTTGTCTATCCCCTCGCCCCTTGCGGCGCTCGTCATGAGGACGGGCTGCTTCCATTCCTTGCCGGGAGACTTCAAGGAGACGATCTGTCTTATCTCGGCGGTAATCAGGTTCGCCCCTTCCCTGTCGCACTTGTTCACGACGAATATGTCGGCTATTTCCATGAGCCCGGCCTTCATCGTCTGGACGCCGTCGCCGGCCTCGGGGACGAGGACGACGAGGACAGTGTCGGCTATGCGTATGACGTCGAGCTCGCTCTGGCCGACGCCGACGGTCTCGACTATGACGTAGTCGAGCCCGAACGCGGAGAAGAGCTTTATTATCTCCCTCGAAGCGCGTGAAATGCCGCCGTGTGTGCCCCGCGTGCTGATGCTCCTTATGAAGACGCCGTCGTCCATGGAGTGGTCGTGCATGCGTATCCTGTCGCCGAGGATTGCCCCGCCCGAAAACGGGCTCGACGGATCGACGGCGAGAACACCTACCGTTTTACCGAGGGATCTGTAGTGCGCGATGAGCTTGTTAGTGAGGGTGCTCTTTCCCGCGCCGGGCGGGCCAGTGACGCCGATGATGTAGGACCTTTCGGAGAGGCTGTCGAGCCGTTTGAGCACCGCGGGGAGCGAGCCGTGGCGGCTTTCGGCGAACGTTATTAGGCGCGCGAGGGCGACCCTGTCACCGGACAGCATCTTGTCAATGAGATCGTTTTCGTGTTGGGATAAGGACATCGGGACATACCTTAAATCGCGGGGTGAGGATTGTCAAAGCAGCGGACGGCTACCCGGCGCTCATTTTGAGTATGACGTCGTACTCGTCCTTCGTAACGGGCACGACCGAGAGGCGGCCCTGTTTTACGAGGGCGATATTCTCGAGGCCCTTTTTCTTTTTAATGTCCGCGAGTGTGACGGGATTTTTGAGCGCTTTTACAGGCTCTATGTCTACTGCAGCCCACCTGTCGTCGTCTGTGGTCGGGTCCTGATACGCCTCTTTGACGACCCTGGCGACCCCGACTATGGCCAGGCCCTCGTTGCTGTGATAATAAAGAAGGAGGTCGCCCTTCTTCATCGATTTGAGGTTGTTCCTCGCCTGATAGTTCCTTACGCCGGTCCAGTCTGTCCGGCCGTCGCGGACGAGGTCGTCCCAGGAATAGGAGGACGGTTCGGACTTAACAAGCCAATAGCTCATGGATTTAATTATGAGGAAATTCAAAAGGATTACAAATGGCGGCGCGGAGGCGCGCGGGATTCTTTAACTAATCCCATTATCCAGTATATTTATGGGCGTATGGGGAAAATAAACGTGGCCTTTAAAACCTTTATTCTGATTGCGTTCCTGGCAGCGTGCGCTGTGCAAGCGCACGCCCAGACCGAAGACCAGACCGAAGCGAAAGTGCCGCTAAGGGAGAAGGTCAAGACGGCGGCCGTGATGCCGTTCAGCTCGAAATCCGCCCTGTCGGCGGAGATGTCGGCGCAAACTCTGGCCGATAAGGAGAGGTTCCTTATGATCTCCTTTTACGATGCGCTCATCGCACAGGAGAGCATCGTGAAGATCACGCCGCTCCAGGAATCGGAGGCCGCGTACGACGGTGTAACCTATGAGAATCCAGTCTCTTATTTCAGGGACGCCGCGGTCGAGGCCGGAAGGAAGCTCGGCGTGGACGCCGTGTTTACGGGCGTAATCTCGGAGTACACGGAGAGGAAGGGCTCGGGCGCTGGTGCGGAGTCGCCGGCGACTGTAGCCTTCAGCGTCGAGCTTCTGGACACGAAGGACGGAAAGATCTTGTGGGAGACCTACTTTACCGAAACGCAGAGACCGCTTCTGGATAACCTGTACGATATAGACAAATTCTTTAAACGAGGAGCGAAGTGGATTACTGTCGACGAGCTTACCAAGGAAGGCGCGAGGAAGGCTGCGTCCGACTTTAATAACTTCCTGACGACCGAATAAATGCTGATAATACCCGCTATAGATCTTAAAGACGGAAAATGCGTGAGGCTGTACAAGGGCGAGGAAGGGACGGAGACCGTCTTTTCCGAGAGGCCCGGCGAGGTGGCCGCGAAGTGGGAGGCGGCCGGGGCGAAGTGGATACACGTCGTGGACCTCGACGGCGCATTCAAGGGCGAGCCGGGGAATCTCCCGGCTGTGAAGGACATCAGGGCCGCGGTTTCGTGCAGCATACAGGTGGGCGGCGGTATAAGGAACATCGAGACCGTAAGGCAGTACGTCGGCCTCGGTGTGGACAGGGTGATAATCGGGACTGCAGCTTTTAACGACGCCGATTTCCTGAAACGGGCGTGCAAGGAATTCCCCGGCAGAATAGCCGTCGGCCTCGACACCAAGAACGGAAAGATCGCCGTAAAGGGCTGGAAAGAAGTAATAGATACCGATACCAAAGAGGCGCTCCGGAACCTCCACGAAGCCGGGGTGTCGATAATACTCAACACGAACATAGACAGGGACGGCACGATGGAAGGGATAAATGTGGACGCCGCCCGCGGGTTTATAGATATGTCGCCACTGCCCGTAATAGCGTCGGGCGGAATCGCGACCATGGCCGACCTCGAAAAACTCGATTCGCTCGGGTCAGACGGGCTCTACGGCGCAATACTCGGGAAGTCGCTATACACCGGAACAATAGACCTCAAAGAAGCTGTATCAAGGTATTCGTAATGCTATCCAAGAGAATAATCCCCTGCCTCGACGTCAAGGACGGAAGGGTCGTGAAGGGCGTAAATTTTCTTAACCTTAGGGACGCGGGAGACCCGGTTGAGATCGCGAAGAAGTACAGCGACGAAGGGGCGGACGAGATTTGCTTCCTCGACATCACGGCCTCGCACGAAGAGAGGAATACGATGATAGACGTCGTACACAGGACGGCCGGGGAGGTCTTCGTGCCTCTGACCGTCGGCGGCGGCGTCAGGACCCTCGAAGACGTGAGGGAGCTCCTTTTGGCGGGGGCCGACAAGGTTTCGATAAACACCGCAGCCGTGAAGGACCCGGACTTCGTGAAGGCTGCCGCCGAGAGGTTCGGCAGCCAGTGCATCGTCGTCGCCATAGACGCGAGGGAATCAGAGCCCGGAAAGTGGGAGGTGTACACGCACGGCGGGCGTAATCCCACGGGAATAGACGCCGTCGAGTGGGCGAGGAAGATGGAGGAGAACGGCGCGGGGGAGATACTCCTCACGAGCATGGACAAAGACGGGACGAAGTCGGGGTATGACCTGCCGCTTACGAGGGCCGTCTCGCGCGCGGTTACGATTCCTGTAATCGCATCCGGAGGGGCCGGGACCCTGGAGCATCTTACCGAAGGGGTGAGGGAAGGAGAGGCGGACGCCGTGCTAGTGGCGTCGATATTCCATTACGGCGAGCATACGATCAGGGAAGCGAAGGAGCACATGGACGGAAGGGGCGTAAGCGTAAGGCTCTGACGGAAGGCGGAGACAGGGAAACGGCTTTGAACATAAGAGAGCACACGGAAGATATAGAGAGGAAGATACTTTCGCCGTACGCCGCCCTTAGCGCGGAATCGAAGGGCAGGCAGAGGCCCGAGGAGCCATGCTCCATACGGACGGATTTTCAGAGGGACAGGGACAGGGTAATCCACTCGAAGTCCTTCAGGCGGATGAAGCACAAGACGCAGGTATTCCTAGCGCCGACGGACGACCATTACAGGACGAGGCTCACGCATGTTATAGAGGTGTCGCAGATAGCGAGGACCATTTCGAGGGCGCTCAGACTGAACGAGGACCTTACGGAGGCGATAGCGCTCGGACACGACCTCGGCCACACGCCTTTCGGACACGCGGGCGAGGCTGCGCTCAACGAACTGTTTCCCGGCGGTTTCAAGCACGTCATTCACAGCCTGAGGGTCGTGGACGTTCTCGAAAGGGGCGGGAAGGGACTTAACCTTACGCACGAGGTGAGGGACGGCATAGCCAAGCACTCGAAGGGCATGGGGGCCGTGGACAACCCGGCGTACAGGCCCGAGACGCTCGAAGGGCAGGTCGTCAGGATCTCGGACCTCGTGGCGTACGCAAACCACGACCTCGACGACGCCATACGCGCGCGGATAATAACGATAGACGACGTGCCCGAAAGGTGCATAGACGCGCTCGGCCGGACCAATTCGGAAAGGATCAACAGGATGGTTACGGACATAGTGACCGAGACCATCAGGAACGACGGCGAAAAGGTAGCCGCGAGCGACGAGGTCGCCGAGGCGATGGTAGACCTGAGAGGTTATCTCTTCAACACCGTATACATGAACGAGAAGATCAAGAACAATTTCCTCAAGGCGACAAAGGTCATAAGGGAATTATACGAATACTTCTGCGAGAACGAGGAGGAATTCAGGAAGTACGGCGGGAACGCCCCGAGAGAGGGGGAGACGCATGAGCGTGCCGTATGCGATTTTATCGCCGGCATGACTGATTCGTATGCTATTTCGGTTTACGAGACGATCTTCCTGCCGCGTAGATGGCAGGGAGACCTGAGCACGCTGTAGCCCCCGCCCTGCCGGCGAGCCCGGGGAGCGGACTTACCCCCGGCACGCGGCTTCCGAAACAATATGATATGAGCGCAAAAAAGACCGTAATAAAGTTGGGCTCCGTATCCTTCCTTAACGCAAAACCCATCACACACGCGATAGAGAACAGCCTCGTCGAGCACGATTTCAGCATAGTACAGACGCCGCCCTCGGAGCTTTCGGGCATGCTGTCACGAAAAGAGATCGACCTCGGCCTGATTCCCGTCGCGGAGTTTTTAAAGAGAGGTACGTACAGCGCGGTGCCCGGTATATCGATTTCGTCATACGGAAAGGTGGACAGCGTCGTACTCCTCACGAAGGAAAAGCTGAAAAATGCCAGGACTGTTGCCGTCGATCTGAGATCGCAGAGCTCGACCGCGCTCCTTCGTGTGATCCTCGAAGTGTTTCACGGCTTGAAGCCGTCCTACACACCGAGGGACGCGACAAAGAAAGGATTCCTGGAGGGTGTAGACGCCGGGATGGTAATAGGGGACCTCGGGCTCGAAATGATGTATGCGCCGCCCGCGGGATATAACGTTTACGACCTCGGGGAGATATGGACGGCCGAAACGGGGCTCCCGTTCGTGTTCGCCGTCTTCGCCGTCGGCAGGGGCATTTCGCTCGGAAGGAACGTCGCGGCGCTCGCGGAATCGATGGCGTACGGCCGCGAGCACGCGGCCGAGATAGCGCGGATCGAAGCGGCGAAGCTCGGCATGGACGAGGCGATGTGCGTGACATACCTCACGGAGAGGATACAATATGACCTCGGCCCGAGGGAGCAGGAGGGCATAGTGAAGTACAGCGAGCTACTGTCAGAACTCGGGATTTCGAAAAAGATTTCGGGCGTCGATATTTACGCCGAAGAGAAAAACTAGGAGGGACAATCACCTGTGAGTAAGCAGATAATGAGGCTCGGGCACAGCCCCGACGCGGACGACGCATTCATGTTTTATGGGGTAGCGAAGGATAAGGTAACGTCCGACAAAATAGAATTCGTACACGTGATAGAAGACATACAGTCGCTTAACAAGAGGGCGCTCAACAAGGAATTAGAGATGACGGCCATATCTGCGCACGGGTATCTGAAGGTGCAGGACGACTACCGGATACTCGCGAGCGGCGCAAGCATGGGCGAGGGATACGGGCCGATAGTCGTGGCGAAGGAGAAGCTGGACAGCCTCGCCGGAAGGAAGATAGGCGTTCCGGGGATGCTGACCTCGGCGTATCTCCTCCTTTGCATTTACGCCGACGGGTTTATCCCCGTAGAAATGCCGTTCGACGAAATAATGCCCGCCGTCGCGAACGGAGAGATAGAGACCGGGCTTCTCATACACGAGGGGCAGCTCACTTATAAAGAAGCGGGGCTCGAGCTTTTGTTCGACATAGGCGAGCTGTGGGAGAAGGAAACTCCCCTTCCGATGCCGCTCGGGCTTAACGTCGTCAGGAGAGACATCCCGGAGGACCTTCAGAAAGAAATCCTCCGCGTCCACAAGGGTAGCATCGAGTACGGGCTCAGCCACAAGGACGAGGCGCTCGAATACGCGCTCGAATTCGGTCGCGGGATGAAGGAGGACGTCGGAGAAAAGTTCGTCCTCATGTACGTGAACGATTACACGATCGACCTCGGCGAGAAGGGAAAGGCCGCCCTCGAATATCTCTTTAACAGGGCGCACGAGAAGGGAATCATAAAAGAGCAGCCGAGGCTCGACATACTGGAATTATAAATCACCCGGCTCCGGGCGGAGAGACGTTTCGCCCGGAGCTTTTCTTTGCCCGCGTTTCTTCGCGGCAGCACCCGAGTCAATCCCGCAATACTTAAAGCACACCCAAACATCGACGCCGTTTCATCCACTGTTGCAGTTGGTAATGGCGGATGCGTCTCCTATAATTAGAAGTAGAATCTGTACACAAATGGAGAGAATCATGCCGAAAGAGTTCGGGTATCTAGTAAACGGAAAATGGGAGACGGGGGAGAAGAAAAGGGAGATAAAAAGCCCCTACAACGGAGAGGTCGCCGGCGTTATAAACATACCGTCGAAGGAAAGGGCGCTCGAAGCTATAAGCTACGCCGAGGAGGCGTTCCGGAAATTCAGGACGAGCCCGAGCCATGAGCGGAGGCGGATACTGAGAGACATCGCCGACGGCATAGAGAAAAGGAAAGAAGAGTTTGCGAGGACCCTCGTCCTCGAAGGCGGAAAACCCCTCAAGACGGCGCGCGTCGAGGCGGGGCGCGGGGTGGCGACGTTCTCGGCGGCAGCGGACGAGGCGGGGAGGTTCGGCGAGGGGGAGCTCGTGCCGATGGACCTCACCCCCGGAACGGAGGGAATGTTCGGGATGGCGAGGCGGTTCCCGCTGGGGATCGTCGCGGGGATATCTCCCTTTAACTTTCCGCTGAATCTCGTTGCGCACAAGGTAGCCCCGGCAACGGCGTCGGGGAACGTGATGATACTGAAGCCCGCTTCGCAGACCCCCCTTTCGGCGCTCATGCTCGGGGAGGTTGCCATAGAGGCCGGGCTCCCGGCGGGCGTGCTCAGCATACTGCCCCTTCCGGGCGGGGACATAGAGCCCGTGCTCGAAGACGGGCGGATAAGGAAGATATCGTTTACCGGCAGCGACGAGATAGGCTGGGAGCTCATGAAGAAGTTCTCAAAGAAGAAGGTGACGCTCGAGCTCGGCGGGAATGCCGCTACTATCATAGACGAAGACCCGCCGGACATTGCGTTCGCCGCGTCGAGGAACGCGTGGGGCGCGTTCTACCAGGCGGGGCAGAGCTGCATCTCCGTCCAGAGGATGTACATCCACGAAAGGGCGTTCGACGGTTTTATTGAGCGGTTCGTCGAAGAGACGCGGAAGCTCAAGACCGGTGACCCGATGCAGGAAGACACGGACGTCGGCCCCGTTATAGATACAGGCGCCACCGACAGGATAATGAAGTGGATCGAAGAGGCCGTCGAGAGCGGCGGGAAGATTCTCACAGGCGGAGAGAGGGACGGGAATATCATACAGCCCACCGTGCTCGTGGACGTGCCGCCCAATTGCAGCGTCGTGAAGGACGAGGTGTTCGGGCCCGTCGTATGCGCCGAGATATATAGCGATTTCGACGACGTGCTCGCGAAGGTGAACGATTCGCGCTACGGGCTTCAGGCCGGGATATTCACGAAGGATCTGAAGAAGGCGTTCAAGGCGTACTCTGCACTCGAAGTGGGCGGTGTGATCGTGAACGACTATCCGAGCTTTAGGGTGGAGAATATGCCCTACGGCGGGGTCAAGGATTCGGGCGTCGGGAGAGAGGGCCTCCGCTATGCAATCGAAGAGATGACAGAGCTCAAGCTCCTGGCAGTGAATCTGAACTATTAGCGGTAGAGCGCACGGCTTCAGCCCGTGACTTTATCTACCAGGCCCATGCGCGAGATGAGCCTCCGCGTGACGGTATCGTTCTTGACGGAGAGGAACTCGCGGAGGTCTTCCGGGTGGTCGATGTCGAGAGCGATTCTCGGGTTCTCGAAGGACTCTACGCGTACCCCGCGCTCGGACGCTTCATACTTATGCTTCCGGAAACTGTCTTCTCCGAACCTTGACGGGAAGGCGTCGGGCGGGTTCCTGAGTATGGCGTTAGTTCCCATGAAATCCCTCGCCGGAACGAGCACGGCCGATGGCGGCGGGAGCTCCCTTTCAAGGACGGCGTCTATGTCGGATGCGGTGATGAGCGGGGCGTCTCCGGGGATCACGAGGACCGACGTGGCCCCCATCTCCTTGCATTTAACGGATGCTGCGTCTACCGAAACGCTCTCGCCCTTTTGCTCTGTTTCTTCGAGCACCTCTATGCCGAGGCCGCCCGCTATTTCCGCCGCACGTTTATCCATGGTGACGACGAGCTTACGGTCCGGAAGGCGCGCGGCGGCGAGCGCCGTCAGCACGTCCTCCAGCATTGCGTAGGCGATATCGGTCCTCACGTCCTGGGGCAGGAGCGACGAGAGCCTGTTCTTTGCGTGCGCCAGATCTTTTACAGGGACTATGACGAATTTCATAAGCCTGTCCGTTGCCGGACGGGATAAAAGCACCTTCGCTCCCCCCGGCCGGAACCACGTTATGATACCAGTATTTGAGAGAAGTCTGTAATGAAAAACCGTACGCGAGCCATGCTCCCATGAAATCAAAGGCAGGCGATTGGCTAAGACGCCCGCGCTCAAGTTATACTAGACTTAAGGACGCCGCCGATGCCCGACCCGAACGCACGAACAGAGCTCGAAAAGGAGCTGGCAAGAGAGCTCGAATGCGAGATACGATTCGACAGGCTGAGCAGGATTCTCTACAGCACCGACGCGAGCAATTACCAGATAGAGCCGGTGGGCGTCGTCGTGCCCCGGAGCGCTGAGGACGTGTCGAAGGCGGCCGGATGCGCGGCGAAGTACGGGATACCGATACTGCCGCGGGGCGGGGGGACGAGCCTCGCCGGACAGGCCGTCGGGAAGGCGCTTGTCCTCGACTTCTCTAAATATCTCAACAGGATCATCGAAATCGACCCCGAGGCCGGCACCACGCGCGTAGAGCCCGGTATCTACCTGGAAAATCTCAACCGGAGCATTGCTCATACGGGGCTCATGTTCGGCCCCGACCCCTCGACGGCGAGGATAGCCACAGCAGGGGGCGCCGTGGGGAACAACTCCACGGGGGCGCATTCGATCCTTTACGGCATGGCGGGGGATAACGTCGAGGCGGCGAGGGTGATTCTCCCCGACGGCAGCGAGGCAAATCTACGCGCGTTAAAGAATGGAAAGGCATCGGCATCGGGTGGTGCCGAGGGAGAGCTTTTCACGAGGCTCGCGCGGATAAAGAATGAATTCGGCGGGATTATAGAGACGGAATTCCCGAAGCAGTGGCGCAGGGCATCGGGATACAGCCTGAATTATTTTCTCGAAGAGCCGCTGAACCCGGCAAGGCTCCTCGCCGGCTCCGAGGGGACGCTCGGCATGGTTTCGGAGCTTACTCTTAAGCTCGTGCCGAGGCCGAAGCATACTCGCCTGGCCGTCCTCGAATTCGGGAGCGTCGTCTCGGCAATGGAGGCAGTGACCCCCATTCTCACGCGCTTTCCGTCCGCCGTCGAGCTGATAGACTCGATGATCATCGGGCTCGCGCGGAAGCTGCCGGGGTTCGGGCGGATGCTTACTTTTACGGGCGAGGACCCGGAGGCGCTTCTCGTCGTCGAGTTCTACGGCGAGACGGACGCAGAGGCAAAGAAGAAGACGCGCGGGCTCGCGGCATTTTTGAAAGAGAAGCGGATCGGCTGCGGCGTGACGTACGCAGATACGCCCGGCGAGCAGGCGGACGTGTGGGCGATACGCCGCGCGGGGCTCGGGATACTCCTCAGCCGCCGGGGGGATTATAAGCCGATACCGTGTATCGAGGACGTCTCGGTCCCCGTCGCGCGCCTGCCGGAATACATCTCGGACGTTACGGCACTCATAGGAAGGTTCAGCACGAAGGCGGGATTCTACGGGCACGCGAGCGCGGGCTGCCTGCACGTGAGGCCACTCGTGAACCTGAAAACGGAGGACGGCGTTACGGCGATGAAGGAGCTTATGGACGGGGCCTTCGGGCTCGCCGTAAAGTACGGCGGCGTCATGAGCGGCGAGCACGGGGACGGGCTACAGAGGAGCTACCTTAACGAGAGGCTTTTCGGGCCCGGGCTCTACCGCGCCATGCGTGAGCTGAAGAATGCCTTCGACCCGCGCGGGCTGATGAATCCCGGGAAGATTGTGGACCCCGCGCCGCCGGACACGGACCTCAGGTTCGGGCCCGGTTATCGCCCGTATGAAGTGAAGACGTACCTCGACTGGTCCTCGGACGAGGGATTCCCGGGCGCTGCCGAGATGTGCAGCGGGCAGGGCGTTTGCAGGAAGCTCGGCGAGGGGATAATGTGCCCGTCCTACATGGCGACGCGGGACGAGAGGGACACGACGAGGGCGAGGGCGAACGCCCTCAGGGCCGTCCTCTCGGGAAGGACCGGGAAGGAATTCCTGACGGGGAGCGAAATGCGGGAGACGTTCGACCTCTGCATTTCGTGTAAGGCGTGTAAGAGCGAGTGTCCATCGGCCGTGGACGCCGCGAAGATGAAGAGCGAGTTCCTCGCCCATTATCAGGGCGCCCACGGCCTTCCGCTGAGGGACCGCATATTCGGGAACATACACGGCCTCAGCAGGGCGGCCGCCGTTTTCCCCGCGCTCTCGAACGCCATCATGGAGAGCTCCGTGGGGAAGAGTATGTTGTCGCGTATAGGCATAAGCGGGGAAAGGAGCTTGCCCGCGCTTTCGGGGGAGAGCTTTACGGAATGGTTCCGGAAGAGGACCCGGAAGGCGCGCGTAACGCATGCTGGCAAGGTGCTTTACTTCCACGACACGTGGGTGAGCTATTACCAGCCGGAGATCGGAAAGGCGGCCGTCAGGCTGCTGGAAGCCGCGGGGTTCGAGGTTATTCTCGCGGAGAGGCGGGCATGCTGCGGGAGGCCGATGATAAGCAAGGGCATGCTGAAGGAGGCGAAGCGGAGCGCCCGGGCAAACGCTGAGATACTCTCGCGGTACGTCAGGGACGGCATTCCCGTCGTCGGGACGGAGCCAAGCTGCGTGTTGACGTTCAGGGACGAGTACCCGGACCTTCTCCCGGGGGACGAGAATGCCGAAATTGTTGCGAAGAATTCTTATGTCCTCGACGAGTTCCTTTTCGGCGAGGCGGGGGACGTAATGAGCGTACTCAAGTGGAAGCCCGGCGCGGAGAATGTCCTCTATCATGGCCACTGCCACCAGAGGGCGCTTGTCGGAACCGGCGCGCCCGTGGGGCTTTTGAAGACGGCAGGTTGCGGCGTCACGGAAACGAACGCCGGGTGCTGCGGGATGGCGGGGAGCTTCGGATACGAGAGCGAGCATTATGCCGTCTCCAAAGCGATAGGCGAGGACCGCCTGCTCCCGGCCGTGAGGAGCGCCCCTGACGAGACGATCGTAGCAGCGTCGGGGGTTTCGTGCATGCACCAGATCGAGCACTTTACGGGAAGGCGCGTAAGACACATTGCCGAGGTGCTCGCGGACAGGATAGACGAGGAAGAGTAAAAGCGCCGATTATACGGGATCCGGAAGAGGGATTCCGTCCTTTTTGTAGAGCACCCTGCCTGCCGTCATGACCATCCCGAGGCCCGAGGACGTGGACGATATAACCGAAAGGTAGGGGTCTCTGAAATTCCCCGGGGTATCGATATATATGAGGTCGGCTTCTTTGCCCGGGTCGATGCTTCCTGTTTTGTCTTCGAGGTAGAGTGCCCCTGCGCCGCCGAGCGTGGCCGCGTGGACGGACTTCCGCGCCGCCTTGTCGCCCATGGTCTGGGACAAAAGGAGATGAAACGCACGGAGCTCTTCGAAGAAATCGAGATTGTAGTTCGTCGAGAGACTGTCGGTCCCGAGGCCGAGCCTTTCGATGCGGGAGTAGTGCGCAAACGGCGGCGCGCCTACCTGGAGGAAGAGGTTACTCCTCGGGCAGAGGACTATGCCGAGGCCGAGCCGCGAGATCTCGGCTGCCTCTTCCTTCTCAACCCTGACCATGTGTATGAGAGTAGCCCTGTCGCCCTCGGAAAGACCCATTTTTGAGAAGTAGCCGTACGGGCTTTCGGCCTCGGGCCTTTCGAATGCCTCTTTCCCTATGAGCGGGAATATCTTCCCCTCTATTTTGTTGGCGCAGCACTTTACGAACTCGACCTCGTCGGGGCTCTCGGCAAGGTGGATACCGAACGGGACGCCGTTTTTGTGATGGGCGCGAAAGAGCTTACGTAGGAGCCTCGGGCTGCACGAATAAGGCGCGTGCGGGAAGGGCCTCTCTTCGATAAGACCCTTTCCGGGTTTGAAGTTAAAATCAGTCCTGTGCTCGTTGCTGTCTAGGATTTCCCTGAAAAGGACGGTCCTGAGACCCGACTTCTCGAGTATTGGCTTGTCGAGGCCGCCGTAGGAGGATATTTCTCCGACTGTCGTCACACCGGAAGAGACGAGGCTCTTTACGCCCTCCGACACGGAGGCGGTTATTTTTTCTTCGAGTACAGGCGCGCCCTTGGATATGATAAGCTGCTCAAGCCATCCTGTAAAACCGGTAAACGCCCCGATTTCGGCCTGCGTCCAGCCAAGCTCGAGATGTGTGTGGCCGTTCACGAAGCCAGGAAGGAGGATGCCGCTTCCGAGCTTTATCTCGGCGACACCGGCGTGTTTTTTGAGGAGCGCCGAAGTCTTCCCAACCTCCTTTATTTTCCCGTTCGAGACGAGAACGGAAGCTCTTGTAAGCGGTTTCGATGAAACGGGAAGCACGGTTCCCGCGGAGAGTATGAAAGTCTTCATTGGAACGATTCAGCCGGCCGTGTGCCGGAACAGAGTTTTCAATTTACTGCGTCCGTCATTCGGCCGGGAGCGATTGTATCCTGTCGAGAAGATCGCGGCTGAGCGTGCCGGACATGACCTCTTCGACAGCCCCCCTCATCTTTATAGTCCAGTCTTCTCTTATCTCGATGTCGAGCTCGCCGCCCGGCATGGAGACCTTTACGTTCTTGACCGTAAAGCCGTTCTTTACGCATGCCGCCGCCACGGCGCAGGAGCTGCTCCCCGAGGCGAGCGTATATCCGGCCCCTCTTTCCCATATGAGGATCGAGACCTTTTCCGGGGAGAGGACCTTTACGAACTGTACGTTTATCCTGTTGGGGAAGAGCTTGTGTTTTTCGAGAAGGGGACCTAGCTTACGCGCGAAACCCTCGTCGAGCTCGTCGACGAATACGACGCAGTGGGGGTTCCCTACGGATACCGCCGTGATCCTCGCGATCTCGCCGTTGACCCTTATTTCTTCGTCCACTACCTCGCGTTCTTCGCCCGCGACGGGTATGTCGGTGCTGTTGAATATGGCCTGCCCCATCTCGACCGTGACGAATGGAACCCTGCCGTCTTCGGAGACTTCGAGCTCGGCCGTGACGACGCCGCCCAAAGTGTCTATGTTGAACGTTGTCCTTTGCGTATGGCCGTGCTCGTAGAGGTATTTGGCGAATATCCTGAGACCGTTGCCGCTCTTTTCGGCCTCGCTTCCGTCGGGGTTAAGTATGCGGAGGCCGAAATCTGCCTTGTTCGACCTTGTGAGAAGGAGTATGCCGTCCGAGCCGACGCCGTAGTTCCTGTCGCAGAGGAGCCTCGTCGCGCCCGGCGTCACAGTGAACGAGAGGGCAGAGGCATCGAGCACGAAGTAATCGTTACCGAGGCCGTGAGATTTTACGAATTCGTCCATAAACCTCTTCCTTGGATTTTTCTTTAATTTTAACTGATTATCGGGGCTTGAAAGAGGGGAAACAACCGTCTCCGAATTATTCGAGTAAAACCCTGCTGGTAAGCCCCAGCCTTCTCAGCCTGGATGCCGTCCTCTCGGCCTCGCTTTCGTCAGAGAACCGCCCTACCCTGACCCGGAAATATTCGCCGCCGCTTAGCTTTACCGTCTCTACGCGGACATCGTTGTAGTCCGGGTCGAGCTGGCGCTTTAATACCATGGCGTTCCCACGGTCGCTGAAAGAGCCCACCTGGACAGTGTAATTGGGGTCGAAGTAGCCGGTGCTGCGCGCGGAGGGGGTGGAAACAACCTCCACCTTAACCTTGACCGTCCCCGGCCCTATCATGTCTATGGCCTCGGCAGGGGCGTGGGAGAGGTCTATTATGCGGCCTTTTACGAAGGGGCCTCTGTCGTTGATCTCGACTATGACATCGCGGCCGTTTTCGAGGTTGGTAACCCTTACGACTGTGCCGAGTGGAAGCGTTTTGTGGGCCGCCGTGTAGGCGTATTTGCTGAAGCGCTCGCCGCTCGCGGCGTAGTTGTTATGCTCGTCGATACCGTACCACGACGCTATGCCTATTTGTACGGAGCCTTCTTCGGTGACGTAGCCGCCTTCAGGTGATTTGGGTACACGAGTGGTGTCCACCGATTTTTTAGCGCATGAGAAGGCGACGGGCAGAATCAGTAATAATAGAAGTATTCTATTATTCATCATTCCTCGGCCCTGAACCCAGAAAGCCTTAACATCGCCTGTTACAGCGTGGAGCTAGGAATCGTGCCGTCGGGAAAGGAAATGACCTCGATGCTCACCCTCGCGGTGCCCCTGCTGACAATGCCGAGCATGCTGGCAGCGGCGCGGGAAAGATCGACAATGCGGCTCTTGATATACGGGCCGCGGTCGTTCACTCTCACGACAACCTCTCTACCGTTCCGTAGATTCTTCACCTTTATCAAGGTGCCGAATGGAAGGTCTCTGTGAGCGCCGGTGAATTCATGCATGTCGTAAGACTCGCCGCTCGCAGTGGTCTTCCCATGGAACTTGTTTCCATACCAGGAAGCGTTTCCGTATTGGCGGAGCTCCTGCGCTGAAACGTTAGACAAAACCGGGAACAGAAATAACAATACCGTTAACGTGACTATTCTTTTCATAAAAACGGCAGCGATAACGCTTAAGTTAGTTTTAGACTATTTTCACCGACTTTTCTTGAGATTGTCAAGGATTCGAATAAAATACTCCAAACTGAAAAAGGACCCCGAATGCACAGAACACCAGAAGATTTCTCACTCATAAGAAGGCTCCCGCCCTATGTTTTCACTATCGTGAACGACCTCAAATCGAAGGCAAGGGCTAGGGGAGAGGACATTATAGACCTCGGAATGGGCAACCCCGACCAGGCGACGCCGGAGCACATTGTCAGCAAGCTCATAGAGACGGCGGCCGACCCGAGGGCGCACAGGTATTCGGCTTCGGCGGGCATACCGAAGCTCCGGCGCGCGATCGCGGACTGGTACAAAAGAAGCCACGGCGTCGATCTCGACCCGGACAGCGAAGTTGTGGTTACCATAGGCTCGAAGGAAGGCATATGCCACCTGATGCAGTCGATACTGTCGCCTGGGGATACCGTTATCGTACCGAACCCGGCTTATCCGATACACATATACTCGGTAATAATATCGAGGGGCGACGTTCACAGCGTGCCGTTCACGATGGAGACGGGCCTGCTAGAAAGCATAGAGAAGGCGGTCAAGGAGACGTGGCCGAAGCCCAAGGTACTAATGATCTCCTTCCCGAATAACCCGACGACGAAGGTCGTCGACATCGAGTTCTTCAAGGAGATTTACGAGCTGGCCCGGGAAACGGATCTCATAGTCGTCCACGATTTCGCCTATGCAGAGCTTTGCTACGACGGCTACAAGGCCCCGAGCTTTCTGGAAGTGCCCGGCGCCAAGGACCTTGGAGTGGAGTTCTATTCACTCTCCAAGAGCTACAACATGCCGGGCTGGCGCGTGGGGTTCATGGTGGGGAACGCCAGGATAGTATCGGCGCTCAAGCGCATAAAGAGCTACATGGACTACGGCATATTCACTCCCGTGCAGGTGGCATCGATAGCCGCTCTCAACGGGCCGCAGGACTGCGTCGATGAAATAAGGAAGTCCTATAAGTCGAGGCGCGACAAGCTCGTGGACGGGCTTTCAAAGGCCGGGTGGCAGATTCCCAAGCCCAAGGGGACTATGTTCGTCTGGGGCGAGATACCCGAGGAGTATAAGGAAATGGGGTCGCTCGAGTTCTCGAAGCTCCTCGTGGAAAAGGCCAAGGTAGCTGTGTCGCCGGGGGTAGGCTTCGGGAATTACGGCGAGGGATACGTGAGGTTCGCTCTCGTCGAGAACGAAAAGAGGATAATGCAGGCAGTCCGGGGAATCAGAAGGTTTTTAAAGGGCACGTAATGGGCCGTCTGCACGCGGCCGGGGATCAGTAATCGAAGTTGAAGAATACGTCCGCGCCGGCCTCGTCCCCTATTTCGCTCTCCAGCGTCAGAAAGTCGAAGACCCTGTACTCGATGACGGCCCTGTTGGCCGTCGCCGTCGAGGACAGGAGCCCCGGGCTCAGGAAATACCTCTCGTAGAAGAACCGCTCGTAGGAAAATCTTTCGTAGCCGATGTAGAAGTTTTCGGTGAGATACTTGCCGATCTCGAGGTGGGTGTCCTTAAAGCCCGTCTGGCTGCCCTTGATGGTCATGACGTCTATGGCGAGGTCGTCGCCTATGGCCTGACGGAGCTCGCCGACGGCCATCGTGCCGAGCACCTCGCCCGCCTTTTCCTGGAACTGAACCCTTTCGTCCGTGCCGAGCTTTTCGGAAGAGGTGCCGAAGACGAGATAGGAGACGATTTCGTTCTCTTCGAGAGGCGGGTCGCTCGTAAGCTGTATCTTGGGTTTTTCCGCCGTGCCGGAAACGTTTATGTAGACCTCGACGCTCGAGACCTCGTAGGTCGCACGAAGGTCCAGGAAGGGATCGACGATCTTCTTACCACGGAAGCTCACCGTGCCGCTTTCGATGTTGAAGAGCCTTCCCATGAACTGGTAATCGCCCCTTACGACGTCGATGTTGCCCGTGATGAGATAGGGCTCTTTATAGTTCTTGTTGATGTCGAGGCGTCCCTGGACCTCGATATTCGCGCCGCTCCCCTTGATCCATGACTGCCTGGGAATGTTGACGTCCAGATCGAGGGCCACAAATTCCTGGACGAAGTCTTCCTTCGCCGCGCCGGTGTAAATGAACTCTTCCTTGTCCTCGTCTTCGTCTATAAATCGTATATTCTCGATTTCCTTTATAGGCTTCTCGGGCACTATGGCCTTAAGGTCGTTGACGGTTATAGTGCCCTTGATCAGCATGGCGAGATATTTGCCTGTGACGTCGATTGTGCCGTCGAGGTTGGCGGTGACGTCGTTGGGGTAGGTCCTGACATGCATGCCGTTCATCGTCCCCTTGGCGCTGTAGGACAGATCCCTGAAATCTATCTTGCCCATGAACGAGCCCTCTCCCTGTCCTGTCTTGATCGAGACCGGGCGGAGTGTACCGTATGTGCCATCGAGGTCCATGACGGCGTGCTCGATCTCGATGTCGTTCCTCAGCATGAGAAGATTGACGGCCACGTCCTTGAGCTCTATCGTCCCGGATATGTCCGGCTCGCCCCCGGAGCCGGCCGCCGTAACGTCGACGACGAGCTTGCCCTTGAGCCCCTGTATCTCGGGGTTGAAAATCATGAGCGGGCTTATATCGATACCAGTTGATTTTACGCGCGCGGTATAGCGTGCCTTCTGGAGCGTCCGTTCCATGCCGGACGGGTCCAGGGGAATGTGTGCGTCGGCGACTGCAGTGAGGACCTCTTCGCCGCCGTCCCTCATCCTGAGATTAAGCTCGAGGTCGTCTCCGGAATGGACGAGCGAGAGCGTAAGCTCGTCGCCCTTAAACTCCTTGTATGCGAGGTCTCTCGCGGCGGCGGACGCATTTATCGTAGGGGCCTTGAGAGTGCCCCCTACGTTTATTTCGCCCGAGACGCTACCCTTTATCGGGAACCTGGCCCGGAGGAGGCTCGAAACGTCCGCAAGATCGAGCTTTTCGAGCTTGAGATCCGCACCTATGGCGCCCGCTGCCCCGAGGGTAAGCTCGCCGACGGCGGAATTGTCCTTGTGGTAAAGGTTAAAGGAGCTTACCGATATGCCGCCGTTTTTCAGCAGCGCGCTTATGGGACGCTTGTTCTCGAAGAGTGCGTCCTTAAAGGCCAGCTTGATTTTCGGGATTTCGATCAGCTTATCTTCGGTGTCGAGCCCGGAAGCCTTGAATTCGGCCTCGTATTTCCTGTCCGGGGCTTCTGTTATGTGGACCCCGCCGTAGACTTCGCGGCCCCGGCTCTCCGCATCGAAATCGGCGGCCTCCATCGCGCGGCCCTGTATCTCTATGCCCTTGAGCTTGCCCTTCGCCTTCAATTGAAGGTCCGAGGGGTCGAGGTAGGTTTCGGCGGAGAGATCGATCTTCTCTACAGTCAGCTTTTGGCTCCGTGACGCGAAATCCCTCCCCTTGACGGTCGCTGTGAGCCTCGGCTTTTCGAATGTGCCTTTGACAGTGCCCTCGGCGCTCATGCTGCCCGCGAGCTTATCCCCGGGGACGAGGCCGGGCAGAGCGCCGAGATCGCCGACGTTAACGCCGTACTTGACCCCCCTTTCCGAACCCGTGCCGATGCTGCCCGACGCCTTTGCCGAAAGACGGCCGGATTCGAGCGTCAGGGTTCTGATGTCGAGGGACGAGGGGGCGAAGGAAAAATCCACCGTTCCGCGGTCGAGCTTAAAGCCCTTTATCACGGAGGGGGCAATATCGCCCTTGACGGAAAGCTGAAGTCCGTCGGGGGGCTCTTTTCCGGGCACTGTCGAGCCCTTTACGTGGAGCTTCGAGTTAAAGTCGGTTTCGTTCGGGAAGTCTGTCAGTATATTTGCGAAGTTGGTTTTGGATGAGGATGTATCGAGGTCGAATTCTATTTTGTCGGGATGGATTTTTATGGGGCCGGTTAATGTTATCTCGCCCGTTTCGGAGCCGTTCATTTTGAAGCTCTCGAGGGCGACGTCGAGCGCGGGCGGCTCCTTGCCCTTCCAGCCGGCCTTTACCTTGAGCCGGGAATCTACCAGCGCGTTCACGTCTTTGTTGAGCTCCTCGGGGGCCCCTTTGGGCTGTGTCTTGTCGAAGATTTCGAGGAGGCGCGCCGCCGATGTGGAATCGACGGAGAGATTAATGTCGGCCTCGTTCGATTTACCGGGTTTCGTTATCTCGTAAAGCCCGAGGGTGCCGTCGAAGTCCGCCTTCCCGAAGGGCGAAGAGAGTTTGCCGCCTGTGAGCGTGACCGATGTGTTCTCGACCTTGATCTTCCTAATGGAGCCTTCGAGGGTTTCCCCGAGTATGGACGAATCTATTACCTCGAGCTTTCCCGACGCCTTGAGCCCCTTCCATCTTTCGGACGAGCCCCTGGCGCTTATCTCGGCGCCGAGCCGCCCGAGCTCGCCGGCGTCGATGTTTTTGATCGTGCCGCTGAGGGTGAACGTCGGGCTCTTCAGGTTTTTCATCGTCCCCAGGGCGTTTACGCGGGCGCCCCGGAAGTTAAAGAAGGCGCGCTTTACGTCGAGGACGTCTATCATTTCCTTGTTCGAATAGACCGCTTTTCCGTTTATGTTGTCGAAATAGAACTTATCGGGGTTGTTTATATTCGGCACGGCCGTGAAGACGGCGTCTTTTATTACGAATTCGGCGTTGTCCGTTATCTTGATGAGGTTTACGGCGACCTCGGCGCTCGGGAGCTCGAATACCGAGTGCTGGTTCTTCGGTATGTCGTAAATCGTCATCTTCGCGTTCTCGACGAATCCGTTCTTGATGAAGATGTTCCAGTCGGGGTTGGGCTTCTTCTCCTTCATGATGAAGCGCTCGCCGAGCTTGGTGAAGTTCCAGGAATCCCCGCCGTAGTGTATGAGATTTATTGTGAGCCCGGAGATCTTGACCTCGTGGAGGGGAATCACCTTGCTGAAAAGCATGGAGCCGTCGAGGATTATCGGGAGGGAGTAGTCGATGAATACCTCGTCGCATGTGATGAATCTTTCTCCGTCGATGTCGAACGTGACGTTCTTGAGCGAAATTCCCTTAAGGAAGTTGCCTTCTATGCTGCCGATCTTGAAATCCTGGGCCGTGAGAGAGGTCACTATCGAGTTGGTCGTGAGCTTGACGAACTGACGGAAGTAATGCGTCTGGATGATGATTATCGCAATGCCGGTGAGAATCGCGAGTATTACGAAGAATAATCCTATGGGTATGAGGACTTTGGAGCGCATGGCGAGTACATTGAATTATAACATAACGCCCGGCGGTAAGGAGGCGTAAAACGCCTTATTCAGGGCTTTCGGCGCTTTGGGTGACGTGATCGGGAACTCGCCGAAAACCAAGCGCAGAATTACCGGGTTTAGCGATTCGCTTCGGGGCCTTTAAAAGCCCGCCGCAACTTGCTAAGGCGCGCCCAGTCAGGATAATATTTTAGAACTCGGGAGTAACCTTTTTCCAATGCCAAAACTTACCATCGACGGGATAGAAATCGAGGTCGAAGACGGGCTTAATCTGATACAGGCGGCCGCACGGGTTGGCGTTGAAGTCCCGCATTTCTGCTATCATCCGGGCCTTAGTATAGTCGCCCAGTGCAGGCAGTGCCTGGTAGAGGTGGAGGGCGTGCCTAAGGTCATGCCGGCGTGCAATACCTTCGTCAGGGACGGATTAATCGTCAAAACCAACACCGAAAAGGCCGTAAAAGCCAGAAAGGCCACCGTCGAGTTCACGCTCATCAACCATCCGCTGGATTGCCCGATATGCGACAAGGGCGGCGAATGCCCGCTCCAGATGACTACCGTGAAGCACGGGCCCGGCTACAGCAGGTTCGAGGGGCCGGAAGAAAAGAAGGTCCGGAGGAAATATTATCTCAGCGACAGGATACTCTACGACCCGAACAGGTGCATCATGTGCACTAGGTGCGTCAGGTTCACAGAAGAGGTGACCAAGACGGGCGAGCTCGGGTTCGACGGGCGCGGTTTCAGAAAAAAGATCGTCGTTTTCCCCGACAAGAACCTCGACAACGAGCTTGCGGGGAACGTTACGGACCTCTGCCCCGTCGGCGCGCTCCTAAACAAGGGGAATCTCCACGAAGAAAGGGTCTGGTACTGGAAATTCACGGACAGCGTTTGCTCGCTCTGCAGTAACGGGTGCAACATCACCGTCGGGGTCGACCCCAGGAAAGGGAAGGTTTCGAGGGTGAGGCCGAGGATAAACATGGACGTCAACGAGTACTGGATATGCGACAGGGGAAGGTACGATTTCAAGCGTGTCCAGGAAGGAGCGACGCGTCTTAAGGACCCCATCCTCAGGAAGGGTGAGGGATTTATGAAGGCCGATTGGCCGGAGGCTTCTGCCGCCGCCGCCGATGGGCTTACCGCCGGGAGCGCGTCTTCGGCTTCCGTGGCCATACTCGGCTCGCCGACGCTTACGAACGAGGAGCTTTATCTTCTGAAAAAGCTCGGGGAGCGGCTCGGCGGCGTAAGGGTGGTGTCTAATTCGCTTGAACCCGAGGGCGAGAAGCTCTACGGGCTTATAAGCAGCGATCCCTATCCGAACTCCAGAGGAGTCAGGGACATGGGGCTCGAATACGGCCCCGGGAAAGTGTCCGCGCTCGCAGAATCGATAATAAATGGAAGTATAAAAGTTCTTTACGTAGCCGGCGAGGATATCTTCGGCTTCGTACCGGAGGAAGAGCACCCGAGGCTCCGCGAGGCGCTTTCGGCGCTCGATCTCCTGATAGTGGAAGACTACAAGGTCACGGAAACGGCAAAGATGGCCCACGTCATACTGCCCGGGGCGAGCCCGTACGAAAAGGACGGCACGTTCACGAACGACGCGGGCCGCGTCCAGAGGATAAGGGAGGCCATCGCCCCTCCCGGAATAGCGAAACCGGACTGGGAGATAATCTCCTATATCGGAAGCCTCGTTAACCCGGGCGGATTTAACGACTATAGCCATCCTTCGCTCGTCATGAAGGAAATTTCCGGTACCGTTCCGGCTTACGGGAAGCTCAGCTACGAGAACATAGGAGTTCTCGGCGGGAGCGCCGCTTCATAGCACCAAGAGATAAATAATGATTTGGGTCGAATTCGGAATCGCATTCGTTAAAATCGCGCTCGTGCTCTTCGTCGTGCTGACACTTGTCGCGTATCTTACGCTGGCGGAAAGGCGCGTGAGCGCGTTCATACAGGACAGGCTCGGCCCTAACCGCGTGGGCCCGTTCGGCCTCCTCCAGCCGCTCGCGGACGGCGTGAAGTTCATATTCAAGGAAGACATAATCCCTTCGCACGCGGATAAGCCTTTTTATATAATCGCGCCCGCGTTCGCCCTCGTTACGGCCATCATAGCCCTTGCCGTGGTGCCCATAGGCAAGGGGTTCAGCACGGATCTCTTCGGGCTTCTGCCGGAGCAGATATTCATTACGTTCCAGATAGCGGACCTTAACGTCGGCGTGCTCTACATTCTCGCGATCGGCTCTCTCAGCGTTTACGGCGTCGTGCTTGGCGGGTGGGCTTCGAACAGCAAGTATTCGTTCCTCGGAGGCCTCCGGGCGGCGGCGCAGATGATAAGCTACGAGCTTGCCATGGGCGTGTCCATACTGGGCGTAATCGCGTGGACGGGCTCTTTAAGGCTGGACGAGATAATAGAAGCGCAGGCCAGCTGCTGGTTCGCCATTCCGCAGATCCTGGGCTGCATAGTGTTCGTGACGGCGGCCTTCGCCGAGACGAACAGGCTCCCCTTCGACATGCCCGAGGCCGAGCCCGAGATCGTGGCCGGTTATCACACCGAGTACAGCAGCATGAAGTTCGCCATGTTCTTCATGGCCGAGTACACGCACATGATAGTGGTGTCGTGCCTCGCCGTCGCGCTCTTTTTCGGCGGGTGGTACCCCCTCCCCTTCGGCGGCTGGTTCGGCATAGACATAGACAAGTACTGGTTCCTTCCGCCGCTCGTTTTCATCGGCAAGGTGCTGGCGTTCCTCTTCTTCTTTATCTGGGTGAGGTTCACGCTCCCGAGGTTCAGGTACGACCAGGTCATGAACCTCGGCTGGAAGGTGCTTTTCCCGATAGCCATAGCCAACCTTTTAATCGTGAGCGTTGCGATACTGGTGCTCCAGCATTACGGATATATGTAATACCGGCCTTCGGACGGTTCCTTTTTACAGGCTTTTCCATCCACACCATTCCGGTTTTAGAAAGTAGGGATTAATACGTGCGCGTTGGGGCTGGAAGTTATTTGGATTCGACGAGGCTTATCGTGTCGTCGAGGTTGGGTACCATGCAGAGGAATTCAAAGCTCTCGTCGCCGGTGACCTCGTACCAGTGGGGCACCCCGGCGGGGATGTAGAGGACGTCGCTGGGGCCGACCTCGAAGACCTCGTCGCCGATGCCAATCCTGGCCCTGCCGCGGAGGACGAACTGCTCGTGCTCCACTGTGTTGGTATGGGCGGGGATGCCGCCCCCGGGCTCCATAATGAACCGCCTCATGGCGAAGTTCGGGCCTTCTTCTCCGCCGATGAGCACCTGGCGCGAAACGGACGTCCCGGCGCTCACCTTCTCGACCGGGACATCGTTTATCTTCTTTACGGACGGCTTCGCGGCCATGATCACACGTCCAGATTGCTGACGTTAAGGGCGTTGGTCTCGATGAATTCCTTACGCGGCTCGACCTCGTCGCCCATGAGGATAGTGAAAATCTTGTCTGACTCGAACGCATCCTCAATCTTGACCTGCTTCAGAACACGCGTATCGGGATTCATCGTCGTCTCCCAGAGCTGCTCGGGGTTCATCTCGCCGAGCCCTTTGTAGCGCTGTATGGACATGCCCTTCTTACCGCGGGAGAGGATGTATTCCGTTACGGCGGCGAGGCTCGGGAGGTCCACCGAGTTGCCGTTGTCGCTGACCCCGTAGGGCGGGTCGCCGACGGCCTTGATGGACTCGAATATGTTCTTTATCTCGCCGAATTCAGGGGAATCGAGGAAGTCGAAATCGATTACGGTCGTCCTGTTCCTGCCGCTTTCCTTGAATGTGTACGAGATGCGGGAGGAATCGTGCTCCTGATCGTCGAGGAGCTCCCAGTCGAGTCCGGTGATTTCCGGATAGCGCTTTTCGAGCCATTCTTTTATGGCCAGAAGGTGCGTTTCGAGCTCGGACTCCTTTTCGTGCTTGAGGAGGCTCTTCCTGAACCCTTCCCTCGAGGCGAAGGCCTCGACTATACGGGAATCCCTGCCCCACCTTCCCGCCCTTTCGAGGGCGTTCCCGTAGGAGATGGACCGCTTGATTATATCGAAGAGCCTGGAGCCCTTGATTTCGCGTGAGCCGTTGCCGTTTTCGGATATGTTGAGGACGACGCCGTCGGTGCCGTGCTCGAGGAAGTAGTTCACGTATTCGTGGTCGTCCTTCAGGTACTTCTCTTCCCTGCCCCTCTTTACCCTGTAGAGAGGCGGCTGGGCGACGTAGAGATGGCCATGGTCGAGGATCGCGCCGAACTGCCTGTAGAAGAAGGTCAGAAGGAGCGTCCTTATGTGCGAGCCGTCTACGTCGGCGTCCGTCATGAGGATTATCTTGTGGTATCTGAGCTTTGCGATGTCGAAGTCGTCGCTGCCGACGCCCGTGCCGAGGACGGTTATAAGGGTCCTTATTTCCTCGTTGCTGAGCATCTTGTCGAAGCGCGCCTTCTCGACGTTAAGGATCTTGCCCCGAAGAGGCAAAACGGCCTGGTTGTACCGGGACCTCGCCTGCTTCGCCGAGCCGCCCGCGGACTCACCCTCGACTATGAAAAGCTCGCAGAGGGCCGGGTCTCTTTCCTGGCAGTCGGCCAGCTTACCGGGCAGGGACCCCGATTCGAGGGCGCTCTTACGCCTGGTGAGCTCCCTTGCCTTGCGCGCTGCCTCGCGCGCCCTGGCGGCGTCCACGGCCTTTTCGATTACCTTCCTCGCTACGGAGGGGTTTTCCTCGAAGAAAGTGCCGAGCTTGTCGTTGAGGAGTGTTTCGACGATCCCCTTGACCTCGGTGTTCCCGAGCTTGGTCTTCGTCTGGCCTTCGAACTTGGGATCGGGGAGCTTTACGCTTATTATCGCCACCAATCCCTCCCTGGCGTCGTCGCCGCTAAGCGAGACCTTGGCGTTCTTGAGGAGGCCCTTGTCTTCTGCGTACTTGTTTACAGTCCTGGTGAGGGCGCCCCTGAAACCTGTTAGGTGCGTTCCGCCCTCGATGTTGTTGATGTTGTTGGCATAGGAGTAAACCGTTTCTGTATAGCTGTCGTTATATTGGAGCGCCGCCTCGACGATGATGTCGTCCTTTTCGCCCGTTACGTATATGGGCTCGGGATGGAGCGGCTTTTTGTTCTTGTTGAGCTCCTCGACGAAGGCGATTATGCCGCCCTTGTAGTAAAATTCCTGGCTCTTGCCCGTTCTTTCGTCAGTGAGGGCGAAAACGAGGCCCTTGTTGAGGAAGGCGAGCTCCCTAATCCTGTGGGCTAGCGTGTCGTAGCTGAATTCCTTTATCTCGAAGATTGTCTGGTCGGGCTTGAACCGGATCTTTGTGCCGGTCCGCTCCGTCGTGCCGGACTCTTTCAGCTCGGAAACCGCCTGTCCGCGCTCGTATTTTTGGTACCAGACCTTGCCGTCACGCCTGATTTCGAGGTTGAGGTATTCGGAAAGGGCGTTCACGACCGTGACGCCGACGCCGTGGAGACCGCCCGAGACCTGATATACCTTGCCCTCGAACTTGCCCCCCGCGTGGAGCATCGTCATGACGACTTCTGCGGCGGACTTGCCCGTTTCGGCGTGCTTGTCTACGGGTATACCCCTCCCGTTGTCTTCTATAGTGACGCTTTCGTCAACGTGGATAGTAATATTTATCTTGTCGCAGAACCCGGCGAGGGCCTCGTCTACGCTGTTGTCGAGAACCTCGAACACGAGGTGGTGAAACCCCCTCGAGCTTGTGTCGCCGATGTACATATCGGGACGCTTTCTGACCGCTTCGAGTCCCGGAAGGACCTTAATCTGCTCGGCCGTATAGGAATCGTTTTGCCTGGGCCGGGGCTGCTTTTCTGAATCTGGCTTTACTTCCAAAATCCGCTACCTCCGAGTAATCATAAAGGGGGGAAATTAAATCTGTATTAGTATACCATGCGGAGACAAAAAGGCAAATAAAATCAGGGGGTTTAATCGCATTTCGGCCCCGGAGCCGGGCACTCGGAACCAGCCGTCAACAAAGGCAATTTTGGGGCCCTCTAAAAGGGCCCCGGAAGGGGCGCCATTAAACCTTGGGAGGCGTTATGCCGACCTGCTTCTGGTACTTGCCCTTTTTATCGGCGTAGGAGACTTCGCACATCTCGTCGGCCTCGAAGAAAAGGACCTGCGCTATGCCCTCGTTGGCGTAGATTTTCGCCGGAAGAGGGGTCGTGTTCGAGATTTCGAGGGTGACGAAGCCCTCCCACTCGGGCTCGAACGGAGTGACGTTCACGATTATGCCGCAGCGGGCGTATGTGGACTTGCCGACGCAGAGGGTTATGGTGCTGCGGGGTATCCTGAAGTACTCGACCGTTCTTGCGAGGGCAAAGGAGTTGGGCGGGATCATGCAATGATCGGCCTTGATCTCGACGAATGACTTGTCGTCGAAGTTCTTGGGGTCGACGACGGAGTTAAAGACGTTGGTGAAGACCTTGAACTCGTCGCTCACCCGAATGTCGTAGCCGTACGCCGAAAGGCCGTAGGAAATCGCTCCGTCCCTGACCTGACCGTCAACGAAAGGCTCTATCATGCCATGCTCCTTGGCCATTTTCCTGATCCATCCGTCGGACTTTACTCCCATAGCTCGCGCTCCTGGTTACGTGGTGTTTACTGCAAGAGGGAAAGGATACTACCACATTAGGCGAATTTACTCAATCCGGCCGGTGTGCGGCGCGGGGCGCAGAAATGACGGGGCGGAAGGCAGCGTCAGGCGAACTGCCGGAGGAAGCGGGCATCGTTTTCGAAGAAGAGGCGTATGTCGTTTATGCCGAACTTCAGCATGGTTATGCGCTCGATGCCCATGCCGAACGCAAAGCCGGAGTATTTGGACGAATCGTAACCCACGCTTTTATAGACCTCGGGATCGACCATGCCGCAGCCGAGGATTTCGAGCCATCCGGTGTCTTTGCATACGCGGCACCCCTTGCCGCCGCATATCATGCACTGCATGTCCATTTCGGCGCTGGGTTCCGTGAACGGGAAGAAGCTCGGGCGGAACCTGACGCCTATTCCCTCGCCGAATACGAGCCTGACGAATTCGGTGAGCACGCCCTTGAGGTCACCGAACGTGACGCGCTCGTCCACCAAAAGCCCCTCTATCTGATGGAACATCGGGGTGTGCGAGACGTCGCTGTCGTTCCTGTAGACCCTCCCGGGGGCGATGATCTTCACGGGGGGTTTCAGTTTTTCCATGATGCGAATCTGTACGGGCGAGGTGTGCGTCCTCAGCACGATGTCGTCCGAGATGTAGAACGTGTCCTGCATATCCCGCGCAGGGTGGTTTTTGGGGATGTTGAGCGCCTCGAAGTTGTAGTAGTCCGTCTCGACCTCGGGGCCCTCGGCGACCTCGAATCCCATCCTTTCGAATATGGAGACTATCTCCTCCATGACCTGCGTCACGGGGTGCTTGGCGCCGACGGGGAGGCCCTTTCCGGGCAGTGTGACGTCGATCCTCTCCTCGAACAGGGAGCGGTTCTTTTTTTCCTCGCGTATGGAATCGAGCCTCGACTCGACGAGCTCCTCGACGAAGGATTTCGCCTCGTTTACGAGCTGGCCCATCTTCGGGCGCTCTTCGGGCGATAAGTCCTTCATACCCTTCAGGATTTCGGTTATGGCGCCCTTTTTTCCGAGGAACCTGGCCTTTAGGTTCTGGAGCGCGGCTTCGTCGGAGACGGAACCGAGCTCTTCGCGCGCCTGCTTTTTGAGTTCGTCGAGTTTCTCAATCATTAACTGCTCCGTATAAGTCTTGGAAAATCAAAATAATTTACCATATCGGCGCGGGACATCTACCTTGAGACGGAAAAGAAAGCTCAGATGGGTGTGTGCAAAAAAGACGAGGCAGGAATCAGCCCGTAACAGCGGCGACGGTTATCACGACCATAGCGACGGCTATCGCGCCCTTCGAGATCGTACCGGCCACCCTGCCGAGGAAGGCCCCCCAGCCGGATTGCACGGACTCGTTCAGGCTCTTTCCCAGGAGAAGCTCTACGGCTATCGCCCCCGCGAAAGCCCCGACGAAAGCCCCTATGACGGCCCCTATGCCGAAAAAGAACGGGGCGCCCATTATGCCGCCCGCTATGGCGCCGATTATCGACCCGATTATTGCCCTGTTACTCGACTTGTATTTCTTCGAGCCCGCTATCCCGAGGAGAAATTCTATCAGCTCGCCTATGAGAACGAGTATGACGAGGATGACAATTATTTTAAGGGTGATTTCCTCGAACCCGCCGTACCAGCCGTAGAGGAGCGAAGCGCCCAGGATAATAAATGTCCCGGGGAGGCCGAACACAAGCGCTGCGAGTCCTATGAGAGAGGCAAGTATAAAGAGACCGAAGACGACATAATCCATAATGCGTATAGGTTTACACAAGCCGGGGCATTTACAATAAGGATTTTAGGCCGGGCTGAAGAGACGCTCAGACGACGGCGCGCTTTCGGGAGTAGAGGAAATAGATCACGAACCCGACGGCCATCCAGAGGAGGAGCCTTATCCACGTATCCAGAGGAAGTGCGGCCATCTGGACCAGGCTGACGAGGATTCCCAATATAGGAACGAAGGGAAAAAGGGGGGCTTTGAAGGGTCTTTTAAGGTCGGGTTCTCTATACCTCAGCACGAGCACCCCCGCGCATACGATCACGAAGGCAAGCAGAGTGCCTATCGATACGAGCTCGCCGAGGATGCCTATCGGGAAGATGCCCGCGAAGAAAGCAGCGACGACGCCTGTGAGGGCGGTGGCGAAGACAGGGGTCCTTCGATTCGTGTGTACCTCGGAGAACTTCGAGGGGAGCATCTTGTCCCGGGACATTGAGTAGAATATCCTCGTCTGCCCGAAGAGGAGCACCATGACGACGGAGGTAAGGCCGGCGATAGCGCCGATTTTGATAAGCGGCCTGAGCCAGTAGAGCCCCTCGCCCATGTAATCGACGGCGACCGCAATCGGATCGGGCACGTGAAGCAAGTTGTATTTGACCACGCCCGTTAGCACCAGCGACACTGCGATGTAGAGGAGAGTCGCTACAAAGAGCGAGCCGAGTATGCCTATCGGGACGTTTCGCTGCGGGTTCTTGGTTTCCTGCGCGGCCGTGGAGACGGCGTCGAAGCCTATGTAGGCGAAGAATATAACGCCCGCGCCGCGAAGTATGCCGCTCCATCCGAAATGGCCGAACGTGCCGTCGTTGGGCGGTATGAACGGGTCCCAGTTGTCCATGTTGATGTAGAAAAATCCGACGCCAATGAACACGAAAAGGACCGTGAGCTTCACGATTACGATGATGCTGTTTGCCGTCGCCGATTCGCGTATGCCGGCGATGAGAACGACCGAAGCTGCGAGGACGATGAATACCGCAGGGAGATTAAGCGCGGCCCCCGTAAAGCCCCAGCCGTGGATGTGGTCGAACGATAGGGGCGCCTTCGCCACGATGTCGGGGATGAATATGCCGAAGTCCTTGAGAAAGCTCACCATGTAGCCCGACCAGCCCACCGCCACCGTGGAGCTTGCGAACAGGTATTCGAGTATGAGGTCCCACCCGATGATCCAGGCGATAAATTGCCCCATCGTGGCATAAGAATACGTGTACGCGCTTCCGGAAACGGGTATCATCGACGCCATTTCGGCGTAACAGAGCCCCGCGAAGACGCAGCCTATTCCCGAGAGCACGAAGGAAAGTGACAGGGCCGGCCCGGCATACATAGCCGCGGCCTGCCCTGTCACGACGAAGATGCCGGCGCCGATTATGATTCCGATGCCCAGGCTTACGAGATCGACCGCGCCGAGCGTGCGTTTGAGCCCGCGCTGGTCGTCGTCCGCCTCCCTCGCGATATGCTCGATGCTCTTTCTTCTAAACAGATTCCCTGACATGAAAACGCCCTGAGGATACTCAATTACCCCACCGCAGTTTAGATGAATAACGGCGCTAAAACAAGGGTAATGGTAGCCAGGAGCTTGATCAGGACGTGGATCGACGGCCCGGCGGTATCCTTGAACGGGTCGCCGACCGTGTCTCCGACGACGGTCGCCTTGTGGGTCTCCGAACCCTTTCCGCCGTATGAGCCGAGCTCGATGAACTTCTTCGCGTTGTCCCATGCTCCGCCGCCGTTGTTCATGAACGTCGCGAGCAGGATGCCGCCTATCGTGCCGACCATCAGGAACGCGGCAACCGTCTCGGCGCCTAGGCCGAACTGCTTGAATATGAGGCCGACCGCTATGGGCATGCCCACGGCCAGCAGACCGGGAGGAATCATCTCCTTGAGCGCCCCTTTTGTGACTATGTCGACGCAGCGCGCGTAGTTCGGCCTGGACGTTCCCTGGAGGATTCCCGGGTTCTCCTCGAACTGTGCGCGCACATCGCTTATGACGTAGTAAGCTGCGCGGGCGACGGCCCTTATCGCGAGGGCGCTGAAGAGAAAGACGAGCATGGCGCCAAGGAGACCGCCCACGAAAACCTGAACTTGCGCGATATTCACCGTATTGAAGACCTTGCCGGTGATGTGCGTGACTTCGTCCATGTACGCCGAGAAGAGAAGGAACGCAGCGAGGGCAGCTGAGCCGATTGCGTATCCCTTGGTGAGGGCTTTGGTCGTATTGCCCACAGCGTCGAGCTGGTCGGTCTTGTGCCTTATCTCTTCGGGCTGCTTACTCATCTCGACTATACCGCCGGCGTTGTCCGTTATCGGGCCGAAAGTGTCCATGGCCAGTATGTACGCCGCCGTCCCGAGCATGCCCATCGTTGCGATAGCCGTGCCGTAGAGCCCGGCGCTTGTGGTGGAGATGTCCGTATATTCCGCAAGACCGTTCACGCCGCAGTAAAACGCACCGATCAGCGCGGCGGATATCGTGAGCACGGGAAGCGCCGTGCACTCGAGCCCGATCGCAAGACCGGAGATTATGTTCGTCGCCGGACCCGTACGCGAGGACTCGGCGATAAATTGCACAGGACGGTATTTGTATTCGGTGTAGTACTGCGTAATGAAAACGAATGCTATGCTGGTCGCTATGCCGATTACGCCCGACGCGAAGAGCCAGAGGTTATTGTTGAGGAGTATATACGTCGCTACGTAGAACCCCGCGGCAGCCAGTATACAGGCGACATAATATCCACGGTTGAGCGCGGCCATCGGGTCGTCACTCTCGCTTTTGAGCTTGACGAGCCAGATGCCGACCATGCTGGCGATGAGCCCGAACGCCCTGGCGACGAGCGGGAAGAGTATGCCCTTCACGCCGAAGTGCGGGAAAAGCGCTACACCCAGGATCATGGCGCCTATGTTCTCGGCTGCGGTGGATTCGAAAAGATCGGCGCCTCGGCCCGCGCAGTCGCCGACGTTGTCGCCGACGAGGTCGGCTATGACGGCCGGATTCCTCGGGTCGTCTTCGGGTATGCCCGCTTCGACTTTGCCGACGAGGTCGGCCCCGACGTCGGCCGCCTTGGTGTAAATGCCGCCGCCGAGCTGCGCGAAGAGGGCGACGAAGCTCGCCCCGAAGCCGTAGCCTACAATAAGAAACGGAACCCTCTTCAGGACTTCTTCGTTCTCGCTGTAGCCGCCGTAGAGGACAAAGAGTATCCCGACGCCGAGCAGGCTCATTGCGACGATGGTGATGCCGGAGACTGCCCCGCCCCTGAAAGATATTCTGAGCGCCCTGTCTAGGCTGGTTCTCACGGCGCTTGCCGTGCGGATGTTGGATCTGATGGATATCCACATTCCGATGTAGCCTGCGAGCGCGGAGCATCCCGCACCGAACAAAAACGCCACAGTCGTTTGCCACGCGACTTCGCTGTTACCGGCGACGAACCTGTAGACGATGAACATAAGCGCCGCAAGAGCTATGCTCAGCATGATGATAGTCGAATACTGTCTTTTGAGGAACGCCTCGGCGCCCTCTTTTATCGCGTTACTGATCTCCTGCATGGCCGACGTACCCATGTCCGAGCCAAGGACGTACCTGGCGAGATATCCGGCAAAAGCTAGGGAGATAATACTTATCACCAGAACAACCACAATCAACGTATGGCTGCTTATATCCATTTCAACTCTCCTTTGAGTGTATTTGTATCCATAGATTTTGGGGAATTGGCTAAAGCGGTCAGTTGCTCATGCAGTGGAGCCGGGACAAAGGGACACGGATGGTGGAATGGCAGGGAGAATCAGCAAAATACCGAACAGCAGAAGTGGCATCCGGCACGTACGCTTGGAACGGAGTTAGGGTAACTTCGGGCCGTTCCCTCCAGAGATTTGGTGAAAAATATCCTACTGCAAATTAAAGTCAAGCCGAATTATTTAATTACCGAACATGGGCGGGCATACACCTAATTTGAAGGGCTTTTCCCGGGCAGAATTTTGCCGTCATAAGTCTGGGAAAGCAGAAACCGCATATGATTCCGGAAAAGAAAGTGCTAAAATTATGGCACTCCGGTTTCACCCCCCGTGAAGCCTCAGAAGCAAGAAAAGAAGGGAGTTAGCCAAGCAGAATGACAATACATGCAATGCCCCTCGTCGTGGGCGCGTTATGCGTGATGGTTATTTTCTACCGTTACTATCACGGCTTCATAGCGGCCAAGGTCGCGGCCCTCGACGATTCGAGAAAGACGCCCGCCTACACGATGTACGACGGGCAAAATTACTACCCGACGAACAAGTGGGTTCTGTTCGGTCACCATTTCGCAGCCATCACCGGGGCGGGGCCCCTCATCGGCCCCGTGCTCGCGGCGCAGTTCGGCGTCCTGCCCGGGTATCTGTGGATACTAATAGGGGTCGTCCTCGCGGGAGCTGTACACGACTTCATAATATTCTTCGCATCGGTGAGGCACGGGGGCAAGTCCCTGGCCGAAATTGCGAAGTCGGAGATAAGCCCCGTTACGGGATTCGTAGCCTCAATCGCCGTCCTCTTCATACTCGTCGTCGCGCTAGCGGGCCTCGGGCTTGCGGTCGTAAACGCCCTTGCCGAAAGCTCCTGGGGGGTTTTCACCATAGGAAGCACGGTGCCCATAGCGTTCTTCATGGGCCTTTATATGTACAGGTTCAGGAAGGGCCGGATTGTGGAGGCGACCGTTATAGGGGTGATACTCCTTATCCTCGCCGTATTCTTCGGAAAAGACGTCGCCCACTCTTCATTCGCCCATTATTTCACCCTCTCAAAAACGAACATCACGCTCTTTATACTCGGATACGGGTTCATAGCCTCGATACTGCCCGTATGGCTGCTGCTGTGTCCGAGGGATTACCTGAGCTCGTTCATGAAGATCGGCACCATAGCCTTTCTGGCCATAGGAATCATCATCGTAAACCCCGAGCTCAAGATGCCTATAGTGACGGATTACATCAAGGGCGGGGGGCCGATAATCCCGGGGGCGATGTTTCCGTTCGTTTTCATCACGATAGCCTGCGGCGCGATCTCGGGATTCCACGCGCTCGTGGCGTCGGGGACGTCGCCGAAGATGGTGTCCAGGGAATCGGACATAAAGTCGATAGGGTTTATCGCTATGCTCATAGAAGGGTTGATCGCCATACTGGCGCTTATAGCTGCCTCGGCGCTTTTCCCCGGCGACTACTTCGCGATCAACGTGCCGGACCCGATATTCCAGACGCTCGGGCACCAGGTCGTAAACCTCGAGCACCTGTCGCATCAGGTCGGCGAGAACCTAGCCGGCAGAACGGGCGGCGCTGTGTCGCTCGCCGTGGGCATGGCCCAGGTCTTCACGGCCCTCCCCGGAATGGGGCACCTGATGGATTACTGGTACCACTTCGCGATAATGTTCGAGGCGCTTTTCATCCTGACGACTATAGACACGGGGACGAGGGTGGCGCGCTTTATGATCCAGGAATTCGGCGGCAGGTTCTACAAACCGTTCGAAAGGGTGGACCATCTGCCGTCGGCGATAATAGCGAGCGCGCTCATTTCCGTGGCATGGGGGTACTTCGTCCTGACGGGGAGCATAAGCACGATATGGCCCATGTTCGGGACGGCGAACCAGGTGCTGGCGGGCATTGCGCTCTGCGTCGGGACAACATATATCATCAAGCTCGGAAGGGCGAAATACGCCTGGGTTACCATGGTGCCGATGGCGTTCGTCATGGCTACGACGCTCACGGCGGCGTGGCTTAATATAACCGAGAACTTCCTCCCCATGACGCAAAAGGAGGGAATGGTGCATCAGGCATACGTGAACATCGCGTTTACTGCAGTGATGATGCTGTGTGCGATAATAATAATAATCGACTCCGTGCGCGTATGGATAAAGACGCTCTATTTCGAGAAGGACCGGACGCCGCTCGGGGACGAAGGGGCAGTACGTGACTAGCCACTCTTCCGTGATAATTGTGAGAGAGGACGATTCCGGCGGCGGATGCATATGCTGCTCGGGAGGGCTCGGCGAGCATGCGAAGAAGGACCCTTCCTACGGGCACATAAGGACCAGCGCCGAAGAATGCGGAAGGCTGCACAGGGAGATCAGGGAGAGGTTTGGGGAGGACGAGGTCGAGATAATACAGATTGAGCCCAAGGATTACATATACGTCATGCCCAAGGTTTTGAAGGAGATATTCACCCGCGGCCGACCTATCGTACCATCAATTAAAACGCTTATGCTCTGGGAGTCGATTCCGGCGGTGATAGTGAACGGCAGGACCGTGAGCTCGGGGCGGGTACCCGCTATCGAGGAAGTCGAAGAAGAGCTCGGCCGGAATTCATAAATCCCCAATCGCAAATCAGACCGGGAGCCCCTTCCGCTTCCTCCACCAGATGACTATGGCGCTCGCGATAAACACAGTCGAGTATGCGCCGGAGAGAACGCCGATTATCATGACGAACGCGAAATCGTGAATGACCGAACCGCCGAAGAAGAAGAGCGGTATCAGCACGATGAAAACGGTCGCGCTGGTGAGAATTGTTCTTGCCAGGGTCTGGTTGATGGAAAGATTGACGATATCGGAGAAGCTGCCCTCCGTGCCCTTCTTGAGATTCTCTCTTATTCTGTCGAATATGATTATGGTGTCGTTGACCGAGTAACCGATTATGGTCAGAAGAGCCGCGACTATGGTAAGAGTAAAATCCTTGTCCAGAAGAGACATTGCCCCGAGGGCGATGAGCGCGTCGTGGAAAAGGGCAAGGACCGCGCCCAGAGCGAAGGCGAACTCGAATCTCAGCATGACGTAAATCATTATGCCGACACATCCCAGAAGAACGGCGAGTATGGCCTTGGTTACGAGCTCGCTGCCGACGTTGGGACCGATATAATCCACGCGAAGTATAGAGCCGCCTTCGAACATAGGATTCGTTTGTACCAGCTCTCCGAGCCTCTTCTGGAAATCCTGTATCTGATCGAACTTGACGACGTCTGTGGTGAACCTGATGAGATATTCCTTGTCGCCCTCGATGCCGACCCGCTGGACAAAATCACTCGGATACCCGGCCTCGGCGAGCGCGCCTTTAATGTCGTCCGCGCTGACGTCCTTTGCGAGCTTGATCTGGATTTCCGTACCGCCCGTGAATTCCACGCCCCAATTCGGCCCTTTGTGATATATGAGAGAGCCTAAACAGATGATGATAGCCACCAGCGATACGATAGCAGCCGGCTTCATCTTCTTTACAAAATCTATTTTCGTATCAGGTTTGATTAAATCCAAGTCCTTGCACCCTCCTGGGTTCTCTTCATATGCTTAGCTTTACGGCTTTTTTGTTCTGGTATATGTACTCAGTTATAACCCTTGCGACGATTACGTTGCTGAAGACCGTCGAAACAATACCGATAGACAGGGTCGCCGCGAAGCCTTTTATCGGCCCCGTGCCGAACCAGAACAATATAATCGCGGTAATAAGCGTAGTGATGTTGGCGTCGAGAATGGTCCAGAGGGATCTCTCGTACCCCGCGTCTATTGCGGCAATTGGGGATTTACCCGCCCGGAGCTCCTCTTTCATCCTCTCGAGAATGATGATGTTGCCGTCGACGGCCATACCCATCGTCAGAACGAGGCCCGCTATGCCGGGGAGCGTGAGCGTCACCCCGAATGCCGAGAAGAACCCCATTATAAATAGCATGTTGAGCGCCAGGGCCACATTTGCCACAACGCCCTGAAGCTTGTAGATAACGACCATGAAGATCAGGACCAAAATGCCGCCGATGAGCATGGAATTCATTCCGCTTTCGATCGAGTCCTTGCCGAGAGACGGCCCGACTGTTCTTTCCTGCTCTATGGTTACTGGCACGGGAAGGGCGCCTGAACGAAGGACGAGCGCGAGGTCGTTAGCCTCGTCGGTAGTGAAGTTCCCTGTTATCCTGCCCTGGGTGGAAATCCTGTCCTGTATGGTCGGAGCCGATTTGATCGTGCCGTCGAGAACGATCGCCAGACGCTGCCCGATATTGCTCTCCGTAAGCTCTCCGAACTTGCTGGCGCCGACCCCCTTGAAGCTGAAGCTGACGGCCGGCCTTCCGAACTCGTCGAAAATAATCCTGGCGTCGGACAGCGATTCTCCCGTTACGGGCGATTCGAGCGTAGCTATGAAGTATTTCTCGTTTTCGATGCCTGTATTTCCGGGCACAAGCATGAGATTCTGTGCAGCGAGCTCTTCGGGCTTTGACACGCCGTACTTGGCAAGTAGCGTATCCTCGGACGGCCCGACATCCTTAACGATCTTGAATTCGAGGACCGCCGAGCGTTTTATGATGTCGATAACTCTCTGCCTGTCCCTGTCGGACGCGCCGGGGACCTGTATAAGCACCCTGTCGGCGCCGGCTTTTTGTATAGAGGGCTCTACGAGGCCAAGCTCCTGTATCCTGTTTTGCATGACCTGACGGACCTGATCTATGGCCTTTACCTCGGCGTCGCGGACATACGCTCCCTTAAGAGCAAACGTGAGCGAGAGGCCGTCCGCGAATATATCCGCCCTGTCCGAGAAATTCTCGTCGGCGAGGGCGCGGGCCTTGTCGAGATCGGCCTGGGAATAGAACTGGAGCGTCAGCGTGCTGCCTTTGATGTCCGAGCTCTTTGCAAGAACCTGATCGTCCTTGAGCTCGAAGTTCATGAAATCTCTTATGTTCGAAAGCTCGTGCGATATGGCGGCTTCGGTGTCCACACCGACGAGGAGGAAAATGCCGCCACGGAGGTCGAGACCGAGATTAATGCCCCTGTCGGGGAATATCCTGCCCCACCATTTCGGAAGGGCATCGCCTGCTACGCTCGGAAGGAGAAGGAGCAGGGATAAAATAGAAATGACCAGTATAGATATAATCCAGCCTTTGGAAGCTCTCATTTGCCCGACTTGTCCTCCTTCTGTTCGGAGCCTTCAGAGGCCTGAAGACCGGCGACACCCGAACGGGATATGCGAATGTTCACGCCTTTGGCTATCTCGATTGTCATTACGTCGTCCGCCACGGTGACTATCTTGCCGTAGATACCGCCCGACGTGATTACGTTGTCGCCGCGCTTCAGGCTCTTAAGCATATCGGCCCTTGTGCGGCTCTGTTTCTGCTGCGGTCTAAGTATAAGAAAATAGAACAGCACGAAAATTAGAATGAAAGGCAGAAAGCTGGTTAAGGCGCCTCCGCCTCCCCCGCCTTCGCCGGCAGGCATCTGACATCCGCCCATCGACATCAGCGACAGCGCTATTATCGCAATATATTTCTTTTGCAAGTTATTCACCTCCGAGGGATTTTACCCGACTTGCGAAAACAGGGAAATCGTCCTGGGCTATGCTTTCTCTGGCTTCTTTCATCAGTTGTCCGTAGTAATTGAGATTATGAATAGTCAGGAGTCGTAAAACGAGGGTTTCCCTCGCCATGTAAAGGTGCCTCAGATACGCCCTCGAGAAATTTCTGCACGTATAACATCCGCAGCGTTCATCGACAGGCCCCCCGTCCTCCGCATATCGGGCATTTTTTATAACCAGTTTTCCGTGACTTGTAAAGAGAGTGCCGTTTCGGGCGTTGCGCGTTGGGATTACACAGTCAAAGAGATCGACGCCCATCGAAACCGCGGTGACAATATCCTCCGGCCTCCCTATTCCCATGAGATAGCGGGGGCTTTCCCCGGGCAGATACGGCAGCGTAGACTCGGTGATTTCGTAAGTCGCCGCCGGGTCCTCGCCTATGCCGAGCCCGCCGAGCGCATAGCCGTCGAAGCCGATGTCCGTGAGACCCTCTGCGGAAAGACGCCTCATTTCGGGATAAATCCCGCCCTGAACGATGCCGAAGAGGGCGGATTCGGGCCTTTTCCTCGCGTTTTTACAGAGCCCGGCCCAGCGCGTCGTAAGCTCTACAGACTTTTTCATGTATTTTTCGGTCGAGGGGTAAGGCGGGCATTCGTCGAGGCACATCATTATATCGACGCCGAGCGATTCCTGTATCTCGACGCATTTTTCGGGCGTCAGGAGATGGCGGCTCCCGTCGAGGTGAGACTGAAAGACTATGCCATCCTCTTTTATCTTCCGCGTCTTCGAGAGGCTTAGGGCCTGAAACCCGCCGCTGTCGGTAGTGACGGGATGGTTCCACGACATGAATTTGTGGAGCCCTCCGAGCTTTTTTACTGCCTCGTGCCCTGGACGGAGATACATGTGGTAGGCGTTTACGATGAGCATCTCGAAGCCGAGCGCTTCGACCTCATCGGGGGTGAGGCTCTTTACCGTGGCCTGAGTCGCGACCGGCATGAAAGCGGGCGTGTCCACCGTACCGTGAGGGGTATGGATGCGTCCCAGCCTTGCGCCGGAGCCGGATTCCTTTTTGAGTATCTCGAAGCTGAACATGTATGCGGATGGATCAAGACCGGCCGGGCTGTGCCCTGGCGCGACCTATAACCCGAGGACGTCCTTCATGGTATAGGGACCGGGAGGCTTTCCGAAGACCCACTTTACGGCCCTTACGACGCCCCTGGCGAAATTGTCCCTGTTTTGCGCGCGGTGCACGAGCTCGACCCTTTCGCCGTCGCCGAGGAACATGACGGTATGCTCGCCCGCGACGTCGCCGCCTCTTACGGATTGGATGCCTATCTCGCCGGGCCTCCGCTCGCCTATTCTGCCGAACCTCTCGTACCTGGCCGACTGGTCGAAATCCCTGCCGAGCCCTTCGGCCGCCGCCCTTCCGAGCATTATCGCCGTGCCGCTCGGAGAATCGAGCTTGTGCTTGTGATGGGCCTCGACGATTTCGACGTCGTATTCGTCGCCTAGCGCCCTCGCGAGGAGCTTCGTAATCTCGAAAACGACGTTTACGCCGACGCTCATGTTCGGCGCAATGACGCAGGGGAACTTCTGCGAGAGCTTCTCCAGTTTTTCCTGCTCCTCCGGCGTGAAGCCCGTCGTGCCTATGACCATGGCCTTACCCTTGGACGCCGCGTATTTGGCGTTTTCGAGCGTCGGCTTGGGGGCCGTGAAGTCCACTATGACATCGGCCTTGGAGGACGATTCGTCCATGTCGGCCGTAATCTTGACGCCGAGCTTTCCTATCCCGGCCGTGAGGCCCGCGTCCTTACCGAGCGCTGAATGGCCCTTTATCTCGAGGGCTCCGACTATTTTTACGGATTCGTCCTGGCTTAAAAAATAAAGAATTCTCCGCCCCATTCTCCCCGCGGCGCCCATTACGGAAACTTTTAACATCAGCTGGTCGGCTGCTCCTTTTGTGTTGGTGCTTGCTGCTGCGGCGCCCGTTGTTGTTCAGGCGACTGTTGCGACGGTTCTTTCTGCGGCATTTCGAGGCAGTTCTTTATGCAGTTTCCGGAGGTGATTTTCCACTTCTCGTCGAAGAGCCCCAGGTCGTACTGGCTGTTCTGGGTGAGCTCGACCACCTGCCCCGTAGTCGGCGATTTTATCTTCTGTGTGAGCTCGACGACCACGATCGACGTCCTGTCGAATATCTGCGTCCCGAGTATGCGGAAGTCGAGTATGGTGAGCTGATTGTCTCTCACCGTATTTTTCATCTGTATTACGTACCCGTCTTTATCGGAATATGGTGCGTATACGTATTGGAACGCCTTTTCGAATTTTTCGTCCTTTACAGCCTTTAAAAACTCCTCTACCACCTTCGTCGGGGAGGGCTCTATGGCCTTTCGCTCAGGGATTATGGGCTCGGCCTTCCCTCCGCCGCACGAGAGCAGCGCCATAAATACTATGAGGACCGCGATGTGATTTCTGAAGCTCTGCATATACAGCTCTTTGCCGCTTAATTCCGTCAATTAGAATAAGTAGTAGCGGCGGATATATCAAGAAATATTTGGTTAAGGAAATATGCACGGCGGCGTGACCGGACGTTTTATTAAAAATAGGCGCGAATGTATAATCCATGTGAAAGCCGTAAAGTGACGCCTGAGCCAGGAGCATGACTGGCGCGTCGGATTCCGAAAGATACAGGCAGGATATGAGCAGTCTTAATCAGCCAAAGCCCGTGAGGCTTATAACGGGGATAATATTCGCGCCCGGCGCCAGGATAGAGGATTGCATGGGAGAGCTCGCGCGGGGGTTCGGCGAGGAGGTCTATAGGAGCGGCCCGCGCCCTTTTGACGGCACACATTATTATGAAGAAGAGATGGGAACGGGGCTTTTACGTGTATTTACCGCATACAAGAGGCTTATTCCCCGCGAGACCATAAGGGAAGCGAAGATATTTACAAACGAGGTGGAAAAGGTATTTTCATACGACGGCGGACGGACGATAAACATCGATCCCGGATATATAGCCGAGGAGCATTTGATACTGGCGACCGGGAAGGGGTTTTCGCACCGCCCTTATCTCGGCGGCGGGGTTTATGCCGATTTGACGCTCATGTACGTTAACGACGAATGGAAACCGCTCGACTGGACCTACCCCGATTACAGGAAGCCCGAGATAATGGAGCTTTTTAAGAAGCTGAGAAACGAATATTCGAAACAGCTCAAAGAGGAATACAGACGATGAAGAGCATGACGGGGTTTGGAAAGAGCTCGGCGGTTACAGGGTACGGGAAGGTGGCGGTAGAAGCGCGCTCGGAGAATCACAGGTATCTTGACGTCAAGCTCCAGCTTCCCGACGCGCTCGCAGCTATAGAGCCCGAGCTTTCCGAAACCGTAAGGAAGCTGCTCCACCGGGGGAAAGTCAGGGTAACCGTCTCGCTCGAAGGGGTGCAGAACGGTGCGCCGTCCCTTAATATAGAGCTCGCGAAGCAGTTCGGAAAGAGCTTCGAAAAACTGAGAAAAGAGCTCGGCATCAAAGAGGACATCCGCCTCGACCATTTCCTCGCCCTCCGTGAGATATTCGCCCCCCAGCAAAGGACCAAGCCCGACGCGAAGGATGTCAAAGCCATAGAGGCAGCGCTCGTTGGAGCCATAGAGAAGCTCGACGCCGCGAGGGTTTCCGAGGGGAAGAAGCTCGAAAAGGACCTCGTCAGGAGAATCGGCAAGATAGAGCGCCTGACCCGGTCCATAGAAAAAAAGCGGAAGGGATTCATGAAAGCCGCTTCGGAAAGGCTGAAGGAGAGGATCTCGAAGGCGCTCGAAGAAGTGCAGATAGACGAGGCCAAGCTCTATCAGGAGGCGGCGTTTCTTACGGAAAGGAGCGATATTACCGAGGAGCTCGTAAGGCTGAACGCACACACGGCGAAGTTCAGGCAGACTATAAAGGACGGGGGGTCCGTCGGCAGGGAGCTCGACTTTTTGCTCCAGGAAATGAACAGGGAAGCTGGCACGATTTCGGCCAAGGCAAAGGACGCCGAAGTCTCCCACATCACAATAGACCTCCGCTCCGAGCTCGAAAAGATAAGGGAACAGATACAGAACATAGAATAGTATGGAAAGAAGGGCGATGTTCGGGCCCGGGGGGCACGGGTTGAAAGGGTTTTTTCGCTATGTTATGATTCCAATCCGCTGAATTCAGTACAAATCTACATTTGAAAGGTTATTCCCGAGGAGTGAATAAACATGAGTATCCTGGTCAACCAGAACAGTAAGGTAATCGTACAGGGCATTACGGGGAGCGCGGGCCTCTTCCACGCAACGCAGTGCAGGGACTACGGCACGAACGTGGTCGGCGGCGTTACGCCCGGCAAGGGGGGCACGGAGGTAGAGGGTTTCCCTGTATTCGACACTGTTTCTGACGCCGTCGAGAAAACGGGGGCCAACACGTCCCTTATTTTCGTTCCGGCCGCTTTCGCCATGGATTCGATGGTCGAGGCCATAGACGCCGGAATCGAGCTCGTCATATGCATCACAGAAGGCGTCCCGACCCAGGATATGATACAGGTCAAGAAGTACCTGGCCGGCAAGAAGTCGAGGCTCATCGGCCCGAACTGCCCCGGGGTAATGACGCCGGGCGAAGCCAAGGTAGGCATCATGCCGGGATACATTCACATGCCGGGACGCGTCGGGATTATATCCCGGAGCGGTACGCTGACCTACGAAGCCGTATGGCAGCTATCCAACCTCAAGATCGGTCAGTCGACGTGCGTAGGCATCGGCGGCGACCCGATAATCGGATCGACCTTCATAGACATTCTCGGACTCTTCCAGGAAGATAAGGACACTGACGCCATAATCATGATAGGCGAGATCGGCGGCAGCGCCGAGGAAGAAGCGGCGGAGTTCATCAAGAGCAACGTCACGAAGCCCGTGGTCGCCTTCATCGCCGGCGGCACGGCGCCCAAGGGGAAGAGAATGGGCCATGCCGGAGCCATCATCTCCGGAAGCTCCGGAAGCGCAAAGGACAAGGTAGCCGCACTCGAAAAGGCGGGCGTAACTGTAAGCCCGAGCCCGGCAGAGATGGGCGAAACCCTGAAAAGCGCTATAAGTTAAGCTTGAGATAGAGGTCGATATTCTCCCGGAGCCAGTTGTAGTGCTCCGTCAGCCCTTCTTTTATACCGAAGACCGGGGAGTAGTTAAAATCCCTTTCTGCTTTGGATACGTCGGCCGAGGTGTGCCGCGCGTCGCCTCTTTCGGAATCCTTGTAGTCGATCTTTATCTTCGCGCCCGAGATCTCTTCGATGAGATGTATCGCGTCGATGAGCTTGATGCGGGTCCCGCCGCCTATGTTGTAGCTCTCACCGCTGACGCCGTCCGAGAACGCCCGGAGATTGGCTTCGACCGCATCGGCAACGAATGTGAAGTCGCGTGTCTGCTCTCCAGTGCCGAACACCGTGATCCCGCTGCCTGCTATCGCCGCCCTTACAAACCTGTGAAAGGCCATGTCGGGGCGTTGGCGCGGGCCGTAGACCGTGAAATACCGGAGCGAGACCACGGGAACGCCGTAGCCTTTGTAGTAGAGGGTCGCGAGATTCTCGCCGGCGAGCTTTGTCACGCCGTAGGGGGAGACGGGCCTAAGCTGGAGGTCCTCCCTCGTCGGGAAAGCCTCGGCGTCGCCGTAAACGGAGGAGGACGAGGCGTAGACGAACTTCTTCAGATTTTTGTCTTTCGCGGCTTCGAGAAGGAGCTGCGTGCAGGAGATGTTGTTCCTGACGTATTCGCTGAACCTCCCGCCCCAGCTTGTCCTAACCCCCGCGATGGCGGCCTGGTGGTATACGCCTTCGACGCCGGACAGAAGCTCACCAAGATCGAGGTCGAAGAGGTCCCCCTCGACGAATTCGAACCCCGGCTTTCCGAGTAGGCCCTTCATATTATTTTCTTTTATCTCGCGCGGGTAGAAATCGAGGAACGAATCCACGCCGAGGACGCTATGGCCTTCGGACACCAGCCTTTCGGAAAGGTGAGAGCCTATAAATCCCGAAACCCCTGTTACAAGTATGCGCATGTCGCCGCACTGCCTCCCGGTAATTGCTCATTCCCCGCGGTGACCGCCGTTTGACAAAAATCCGGCAGGGAAATAGATTTTTATACGATGAGAAACGGAATAATAATACCCCTCATTTTACTCGCGGTCACTGCCGCCCCTATTATATCCCGGGCCATCCCCCGGCCGTGCTCGGAGGAGGAGCTCGTCGAAAGCTCGGACTATGCCGTCCAGGGGACCGTGACGAAGGTCGAGTGCGGTGAGGCGCAGGACTCCGGGGAATGCAGGCCGCTCGACGATGAGGCAGGCTTTAAGCCCGAGATGGTGGCGGAGTGCACGGCCACAGTGTCCGTGACGAAGAGCATAAAGGGCGATTACGCCGCCGGGAGTGAGGCGCCGGTGCCATTCATGAAAGTCGTCTCTCCTTGCGAGAACGGGAGCCACATAATACCCGGGAGCCCCAAGGCTGACCTCGCGGAGAGCATGACGGTAAGGTATTACAACTCCGCGACGTGCAGGTACTCGAACCTCGAAGTCCTTCCGTCCGCTACCCCCGGCCCAGGCAGCGAATAATCCATTTCCCCCGAAAACCCGGTATAATCCCCGAAACGCAGTACCGAGTCATTCACATGCCTCTAAGCTCCTTCGAACTCGAAATATTCAGAAACATATTGAGCTCCATAGCCGAGGAAATGGGAGTCGTCCTCGTGCGGGCGGCCTTCTCGCCGAACATAAAGGAGAGAAGGGATCTTTCGTGCGCGATATTCAAAACAGACGGCGAAATGATAGCGCAGGCCGCGCACATCCCCGTACATCTGGGCTCGATGAGCTTCGCCGTAAGGGCCGTGATGGACGACCCGGACACTGCGCCCGGCGACGTGTTCATACTGAACGACCCGTACAAGGGCGGGACGCACCTGCCCGACGTAACCTGCATCGCCCCTGTATTCATCGGTGGGAAGCTCGAATTCTACGTTGCGGCGCGCGCCCACCACGCCGACATCGGCGGCCTTACGCCCGGCTCGATGCCCCTTTCAACGTCCATAGAAGAGGAAGGGCTTTTGATCCCGCCCTCGCGTTTATACAGAAAAGGACGGCTCAACAAGAAGCTGTTCGACGAAATCCTTTCGGCGACGAGGGACCCGGAGGAAAGGGAGGGCGACCTCCGGGCGCAGCTCGGCTCGCTCGAGGTCGGGATAAAAAGGCTCGGGCACGCGGCGGAGAAATACACCCTCAGGAAGATCAAGGAAGCGGGCGACGAGCTTCTCGCATACAGTGAGAAGATGATGAGAGAGGTCATAAGGCAGATACCCGACGGCACTTATGAATTCAGGGATTTACTCGACGACGACGGGGCCGGCACCAAGAACATACCGATAGAGGTCGCCATAAACATCAAGGGCGGCTCGGCCGTCGTTGATTTTTCGGGGACGGCAAAGATGGTTAAAGGATGCCTCAATACCCCCCTTAGCGTTACGACGGCGGCGACGGTGTATGTGTTCCAGTGCATGGCTCCCGCGGAGATGCCGCTCAATTCCGGCCCGCTGCGGGCCATAAAGATTAAGGCCGAAAAAGGGACGATACTACACGCGCAGTACCCGGCGGCTGTCGTGGGCGGGAACACCGAAACGTCGCAGCGCGTCGTGGACGTCGTGTTCGGGGCGCTGTCCACTGCCGTGCCCGAAAGGGTTCCGGCGGCGAGCGCCGGCACGATGAGCAATACTACTTTTGGCGGCGTGAATCCCGCGACCGGGAAGAAGTTCGCATATTACGAGACCATCGCCGGCGGCATGGGCGGGAGGTACGGGAAGGACGGCGTGAGCGCTGTGCAGACGCATATGACGAACACGCTCAACACACCTATAGAGGCCCTCGAAAGGGAGCTTCCGGTAAGGATAGATTCATATAGCGTAAGGCGCGGGAGCGGAGGCGCCGGGCGGTTCAACGGAGGCGACGGCATAGTTAGGAAGTTCAGGTTCCTCACCGACGCCGTCCTGTCCATCATAACAGAGAGAAGAAGACACTCTCCGTATGGCATAGAAGGCGGGGAAAGCGGCAAGAGGGGAAGGAACACGATTACGAGGCGAGGGAAGCGTAAACAGATAGCCCCGAAGGTTACGCTCGACATAAAGAAGGGGGACGTCCTCGGCATAGAAACCCCCGGCGGGGGAGGATGGGGCAAATCTTCAAAAACAGGCGGTGCGCACAAATGATCGAATATCCGAAACTTAGATACGTGGAGGCCATACCTTCGGAGGAAAACGGGAAGAAGGTCGTATACCTCAGAGACCCCCAGAACCCCGGCGGCAACGTCATCGCCGTTTCGCCGAGCGCCGTTATCGCCCTCAGCCTTTTCGACGGAGAGAAGAGCGTCGAGGAGATATGCGGGATTCTCTCACAGAGATTCGGCGGCGATGTCCGGAAGGAAGACATTGAGAACATAGTTTCGAAGCTCGACGAAGCGCTCTTCCTCGACAGCCCTCGGTACCGGGAATACATAAACGGCATCGAACGGGAGTTCAGGGAAGCGGAGGTTAGAGAGGCGGGCTTCGCCGGGCTTTCGTATCCGTCTTCTGCGGACGAGCTCGGGGAATGGTTCGGCAGGTTCCTCGAAGAGGCCGGCGGCGAGAATGGAAACGGCGAAACGGGAAAGCTGAAAGGAATAGTATCCCCCCATATAGACTACAGCCGGGGAGGAGTGTCGTACGCAAGGGCATATGCGACACTGCCTGAAAGCGAGGCCGACGTTTTTATAATCTTCGGCACCTCCCATTACGGGCAGGTGGATAACCCGTTTATATTGACGAAAAAGAATTTCAGGACGCCTCTCGGGGAAGCGAAGACGAACGGGGAAATAATCGAGAGGCTCGAAGCCGCCTGCGGGTGGAACCTCTTCGAGGGCGAGCTTTCGCACAAGACGGAGCACTCGATAGAATTTCAGGTCGCGTTCCTCCAGTACATGCTCGGCGGGAAGAGGGATTTCACGATAGTGCCCGTGTTATGCACCTCGTTTCACAGGATGGTCACGGAAGGCTCTTCGCCCTCGGAAGACGAGCGCGTCTCGAAGTTCCTGGGAGAGATGAAAGAGATCATCTCCGGGCTCGGCGAGAGGGCGTTTATAATAGCCGGGGCCGACATGGCGCACGTCGGGCTCAAGTTTGGCGACAACGATAGAGTGAACGACGAGACGCTCGGGGTGATAAGGGAAAGGGACCTGGCGTCGCTCGCGTTCGGCGAGAACATGGACGCCGAGGGGTTTTACAGGTCTATCGAGTCCGAGAAGGACTGGAGGAAGATATGCGGGCTCTCGCCCATATATGCGGCGCTTTCGACCACGGGGGCGAAGAGGGGCGTTCTCCTCGATTACGACCAGGCGCTCGAGCCGGATACGGGCTCCGTCGTCAGCTACGCCAGCATGGGATTTTACCTCTGACTCGGGAGCCGTATAACGCGCGGGCGAATCATCAGGCATTATAATCCTTACAAACCCGCAGAGACAGGGCGGCGCGGAAAGCCCGCGGCCCACATAAATTTACAGGTACCGAGATGCCGAAAGACCTTTTCATACTCGACGCGCACGAGGACATAGCGTTTCACCTGAACTACTTTGGGAGGGATTTCGTAAAACCGGAATCTCCCTGCATGATAACCCTCCCCTGGCTAAAAGAGGGGCGGGTCAGGCTCGTCTTCAATACCATATTCGTTCACCCGAAGCACAAACCCGAAAAGACCCTCGAGTCCGCGATGGCCCAGTTCGACACGTACGACAGGATTTACAGAGAGTACGCGGACGATGTGTTTCAGATCAAGACCTCGGGTGACCTCGACGGCATAGAAGAGAGCGAGCGCATAGGGTTCCTCACCCTCATGGAAGGGGCGGACCCCGTGGAGTCCCCGGAGAAGCTCGGCGAGTATTACGAGCGCGGGGTGCGCATTATCGGGCTTTCCTGGAACGACAGGAATATCTATGCGTCGGGGAACGACACGGAAGAAGGCCTTTCAGAAGAAGGGAAAAAACTCATCGAAGAGATGAACAGACTTGGCATTACGCTCGACCTTTCTCACATAAACGAAAAGGGGTTCGACGAGGCAATCGGTCTTACTAACCTGATACCGATAGCGTCGCACTCGAACGCTAGGGCCGTCACGGACCACCCGAGAAACCTTAGAGACGAGCAGATAACCGCCATAGCCGAGCGTGGGGGAGTCGTCGGGCTTGTGCTGTATAACCAGTTCCTGAAGACCGGAGAGGGGACGCCGACCCTCGAAGACGTCTTCGCCCACGCGGATCATATGGTCAAGCTGGCCGGCGAGGATCACGTCGGCCTCGGGAGCGACATGGACGGGGCGCGCATCGTGGACTTCCCGGAAGAGCTCCGGAGGATAGCCGACCTCCCGAAGATAGCCGATTACTTCCTCGAAAAGGGCTATTCCGAGGGGAGGGTAAGAAAGATCATGGGCGGCAATTTCCTCAGGGTGATGAGGGAAAATCTTGGCCGGGGATCACTGGCTTGATTTAATGGCCGCAAGTATCTCCTGGGCCTTCTTTTTGTTAAAAGCGTCCGCCCTGCCCATTATAAGAAACCAGTCGATTACCCAGAGTATCCCGAACAGCCCCGCCGTCAGTAGCTTCAATATTCCCATACCGAGGTCACCAACGTAGAATCGGTCTATACCCAGCGTGCCGAGAAGTATCGACAGTATTAGGGCAATGGTCCGGTCCTTCTTAACCGAATTGAATTGAGTCTGGAACAGTATCTTCTGTTGATCGCTAAGACCCTGCTGCAAGTTCGCAAGCTCCATTGGACTAAGGTCAGCCATGTCGATTCTCCTCTTCGTTGCGGATATGAGTTCAGGGGCCGGGATATAAAAAATGAATTATACGATTCCATTCGCCGGACTCGCATGGTCCTTTCGGTAATTATAGATCAACAGAGAAAGATTCACACGGAAAATTCTCTACGCATCGAAACCACCCGGCGAACGCGGCAGGTTTCGGGCTATTCGCCCGTCTCCATCCGTCTGATAAGCGCATCGGCGAATTCCGTCGTGCTGAGCTGCCCGCCGAGGTCGCGAGTCTTGTCGCCTTCCTGAAGCGCCCGGTCGTAGGCGTGCTTTATCCTCTCGGCGCTTTCGAAGAAATCCGGGCGGTCCTCTGTGTCGGCGATGTGGTTTAGCATCATAACGCCCGACATCAGGAGCGCGAGCGGATTCGCTACGTTCTTTCCGGCGATGTCGGGTGCAGAGCCGTGCACCGCTTCGAACACCGCTTCCCTGTCGCCGATATTCGCGCCCGGCACTACTCCGAGCCCGCCAACGAGCCCCGCGCAGAGGTCGCTTATAAGGTCGCCGTAGAGATTTTCTAAAAGCAGCATATCGAACTGCGACGGGTCCTGGACGAGCTTCATGCACCCGGCGTCGATGATCATCTCCTGGTATTCGATATCGGGATACTCACTGCCCGCTTCCTTGGACTTGCTTATGAAAAGCCCGTCCGTCATCTTCATGATATTCGCCTTGTGAAAGACCGTGACCTTTCTCCTGTGGCGGTGGCGTGCGTATTCGAACGTCCAGTGCGATATCCGCGAGCAGGCCTTTTCGGTCGCGACCTTCATGCTCATGACGACGCCCGGGGTAACGACGTTTTCGACGCCGCTGTAGAGGCCCTCTGTGTTCTCTCGGATGATAACGATATCGACGTCGCTGAAGCGCGTCGTGACTCCGGGGAGGTTCCTCACGGGCCGGACTGCTGCGTAGAGATCGAGGATTTTCCGGAGCTGGACGTTCACCGACGTGAAGCCCTTCCCTATCGGCGTCGTGCACGGCCCCTTGAGTGCGACCTTGTGCTCCTTTATCGCTTCTATTGTTTCCTCAGGCATCACGTGGAGCCCCTGCTCGAGCGCCGAAAGCCCGGCCAGATGCTCTATCCATTCGATGTCCGCGCCGGATGCGGCTATGACCCTTTCTACCGCTGCGGTAATTTCGGGGCCTATACCGTCGCCCGGAATGATAACGATTTTGCGTGTGCTCATGGTGGATATTGAACCCTGCTTTTAGGAGGTTATCAATTCCCCGGGCCGAAATGCGGGTTTTTAATAGAGAGCGAGAAATCAGACAGCATAGAAAGCCGCGGATCAAGCCGTGCCATTCATTCACACGGCATCAGAACCTGCACGTTAACTTTAAGCCGTAGTAGTCGTAGTCGTTCGTTACGCCGGCGGCGTACGTGAATGAAAGGTCTATCGCGTTGACGTAAGAGTTCGCTATTGCTTTCACCGTCGCGAAGCCGAGACCCATGTCGTAAAAGGAGTCGAGATAGAGATCGTTTCCCCAGAATCGGGTGAAATTGAAAAAGAACCTGAACGCTGCCGGATTGCCGAGGACGTTGAAGTCGAGCTTTTGTGTAAGGTCGACGCCATTCCTGAGGACATAGTTCGTAAGCTCATAGCTGAGGTCGTATCCCTTTATCTTGATGCCGTCTATCGTGGTCGATATACCGCCCAGCGTCCCGAAGCCAAGGTGCGTCGAGCCCATCTTGTAGTGAAAATAGTTCGTGAGGCTCCCCGATACGAGCACTGCAAGAGCTCCGACGTCGATCGAGCCCACGCCTCCGGCACGCGCCATGGGCGTCAGGCTCCACCACCGGGTCGGGCGGTACTGAACGCCCGTGCCGAAAGAGGCCATGTAGGACCACGAGCCCTCCGTCCGCGTCAGGGTCACGGGGAGGTCGAAGATGACCGAAAGCTTCGGAACGCTTTTGAGATTCCACTTGTAATTTATGGGGACGTTGACAACCTGGCCGTCGAACGCGCCGGCGTCGAAGAACCCGTATTCAGCGCCGAAGGTGAACTGGTTCCGGATGCCCCCGGAGGCGCCCGGGGCCGTGATGAACGGCCCGGTTATACCGGCGTCGAAGTCGGACATGAACATCCTCGTCTGGAGGCTGTTCGGATTTCCGGCGACCGGATCGACCGGCGAGAACTTGACCAGTAGCTGGAGAAGGGTAGTCAGCTTGGCGTCGGGCGCGGACAGCGATTCGTAGTTCCCCTTGAGCCAGTCCTCGAAGAGCTCCTGGCTCTCGTCCCTCGTCGCCCCGTCGAAAGTCACCTCGAACTTCGAGCCCGGCACCCTGAAGATAAGAGTTGAGGAGTTCTCCGGATACTCGATTACGACGCCGAGACCCCTTAGATCTACCCTGGCGAACACAGCCGAATCAGGGGTGTAATCCGGGAAGAAACCCTCGAGCGATTTATTGTCGAAGAAATCCACTACCTTGAATAACTTGTTGGTCCCCTGGAAAACACTCTCTCCGCCGACCTCTATATCGGCTATGAAAAGGTCCCTTGCAATTGCGGGAAGAGCGAAAAGCCCGAAAAGCGCGAGCATAAGCCAAAGGGCGATTCTCGTGTGCATGTATCCATCCTCCAGAAGCCGTCTCGGCGTGCAGACGTCGAAACCGTTCCATAATTACACAGCAAATCGGGCCCGACTTCAAGGTGTGAAAACAGCTCGGAGGAGACGAAACTATAGGACTGGATTGTACCAGCAGCACCCAGGAAAGGGTACCCATGGCGAATGATGAAAAGGGCCCGGAACGGGATGTCCGGGCCCTGGATTGTATCTATCTTTCGCTTCGCCTTACGCTCGCGAACTGCCGCGCGGCTTCGGGAAGAACCTTCTCGATATTCTCGGGCGTGGGCTCTATGTTGTTGATCTCGACGATGGCCTTTGCCATGCCTCGTATAATGATCTGCCTGTCGGCGTTCTCGGCGTTAAAAGCCTGCGTCTGATCGGGCGTGAGGGAGCCTTTCTGAACCAGAAGTCCCTGGCTGCCTTCGACGACGAGCCCCTGAGACACCATCTGCCTAATGGTGGTCAGCCTCTGGGAGCGTCTCTTGTAGGCCTGGATCACGTCCGGCATGCTCCTTATCTTCTCGGTTATCTGCTGCGCTATATTGCCCTGCGCCCAGGCGTACTCGCCGAAATCGAGCGATACCTCTTTCTTGAGCACTATGACCTTCCGCTCGGAGAGGACTGGCTTGTCGGGATATTTATATTTGCTTTGAGGGCCGGGGGTCGGCTTTGCACCGGGAGCCGGCGTAGGCTGCGGGGCCGGCTCTTCGAGGAACTCCTCTTCGAGATTCGAATACGCCTCCCTTACCTCCTCGGCCGGGAAGTAAACGTTGACGGTTATAGTCGCGCACGAGGCGGCGTAAAAAGACGCCGCCAGCAGAAGAAATTTAAGATGTGCAAGTTTTAGTATGTGCATTTTGTCTCCTCGCTCAGTTAGTTTCGATCATCGGGCCGCCCGTTTGCGACCTCCGGGCTATTTCCCGTATGACCGATACGAGATGTGATATAGATATCGAGTTCTTGATCGGGTCGGCCTGTATGGACAGGTTCTTAAAGCCCAGGAACGAATTCGATATCTCGAACTTTTTGAACGTTATTACGCCGTCATTAATATAACCTGAAATCTCCCCCGTATCATAGCTTCTGTTAGAGCCGAGTATGAGCCTTTCCTTCGCCCCTAGCTGATCGAGAAGAGCCTTCCCTATCGTCCTCTGCTCTTTGGGAGAGCTCACGACCCAGAACTCGAAAGGCCCATTCACCGTACCGGTGTCGCCGCCTTTTCCGGCGAGCCAGACGAGGCCGTTTACGCGGCCCGTGATGTATTCCTGGGCCGGGGAGAGCCGTTTCGAAATGCCTTCGAGGCTTATGTCGTTAAAGAGGAACGAGAAGTTGTAAGCGCTCTCGCCGCCGCCGTAATCGAAGAGCCCGGTGCCGTAGAGCTTCCCGCCGAAGAAATCCGATACGAGCCTGACGATGGTGAGCTTGTCGTTGTCGGCTTCGAGCTCGCACTGAATGTCCTGAAATTTGAGGATTCCGTAATTGATTTCGTCTATCCTGAGATGGTCGAGCGCATCCCCCGCCGGGGTATCCCGGAGGGATTTGTGATATTTCCTGTAGACATCCTTGTTGAGCTCGAGTCCCGTGTCCAGAAAGGCCGCCAGCGGGTTCTCCGCCGTGCCGCTGTCCTTGATGCTGAGCGCTCCGTTGATGCCCCTTACGGTAAGAAGCGCGCCGCCCGTATATCCGGAGTAGGAGGCGTTCCAGAAAGTGATATTGCCTTTCCACAACATATCCGGGCTGAAGAGATTCACGAATTCAGCGCTCATCGCGGCGTTCCCGTCGAGCTTTGCCTCGCTGAAGGACGGAGGCATAAAGGGAGCCAGCAGCCGTGACAGGCTCTTAAGAGAGACGTTCTCCATCAAAAGCTCCGTTTTTACGGGGCCTGAAAGTATATTTTCCATTTCTCCCCCAACGCTCACGCTTATCCCCTCACTGTCCCTTATAAACCCTTCCCTGACCAATAAGGTTTCACCCGACGTAGAGGCGTCGACCCCGGCCTCGAGCAAAATCCTGCCCCCCGAGCCGCCCGGGACTGCGAGCCCGGAAACGTCGATCTTGCCCGAGCCTTCGGGGAGAGAGCCCGGCGTAAGGAGGCCCGAATAGTTTATTCGCACCCACCGCATCGCGATTTCGCGGGAGGCCGTCTTTATAAGGGGGTTATTGAGAGCGACGTTGACGGAGAGTTTCGTCCTCTCGCCGGAGGTGAGTATATCGACCTTGCCTCCGAGGTCGCCGCCGCGAAGCTTGCCGGAGATTCCGCTTATGGAAATCCCCTCGGGCAGCGGCCCAATGTTCATGGCCAGGTTCTCGATAGTTTCGGATGTTACGGTTGTCGTGGGGGAGTTTATAACCCCCTCCCACCCCCTCTCGTTCTTCGAAGAATCCAGTATTGTGAACCGGCCCGTCATCCGCTCAGATTTTATCCTGTCGTTAAGAGCGGAGAGGACGCCCCCCGAGAAGGTTATCTCGTACGGGTAGCCGCCCTTGTCCTTTCCGAAAACGACCCCTGCCTTTTCCGCATCGAACACGCCTATATCTTCGATTTGGGCCTTGACGCCGCTGATGTCTATGGAATCGCTGTCGTACTCGTAATTAGCCGAGACGGACGGAAGCTCGATGCCGTTAAATTCCCCGTCGCTCCCCTCTATATTGCCCGAGAACCCTTCGCGTCCGCTCTTGGCGATGACGAGGTGCTCTCTGAATTTGCCGAGCGCTACGTCCATGCCGAGGACCCTGAAGCCTGTGCCGCGCGAGGATGCCTGAAGCTCCCAATCGCCGCCGAGGTTTATCGTGAACCCTAGGTCCTCCATACGGCCGCTCTCTATGAAAAAATCGGAGAAGGAAAGCTTTTCGTAACCGAGCTCTTTATCTTTTATGAAGATTCTTCCGTTGTGCCCGGAAGCGCCGTCTTCGGCTTTTTCATGACCGGCCGAATATTCTATTCTCACAGGCGCGGAGGTCGTAGCGCGAGCCAGTTTGAAATCCCTCCCCTCGCCGAGATTCATTTCGAGGTCATTTATCGCAAACGACACGTCCGCGCCGTATTCGCCGCCTTCGCCTTTGAATTCGGCGCCAAGCGATTCCGCCCTGCCCGCTATACCGAATGGTATCAGGCCGTCAGGGATTTGAGAGACGTCGAGATCGCTCCCGTTGATTCTGCCGGAGATGACGCTCTTTCCGTCCTTGAAGTCGAGCCCTGCGGTGCCGGACATGCTGCCGCCGAGGTACTTCGCGCTCAGGTCCACGAGTTTAACTTCCGCGCTGCCGAACGATTCGCGCGCCGCGGTTCGGACGGACGTCGAAACATCTTTCACTACGCCCGCGGCATTCGAGGCGACTGTGTCGGCGGTGCATTTGCCTGTAGCGCCCTGCGTGAAGGGGGGCTGGAGGAGCTGAGATGTATCGAGCGTACAGTCGAGTCCCTGTATGGATAGTGTGCCGTCCTCGTATTCGAATCCTGCGTTATCGATGAGGAGCTTCCCCGTAAGGCTGAGGTCGCCCTTTTTGAGAGAGCCCTTAACTTTTAGATCCTCGGCCTTGGCAGTACCAGATATCTTCTCCGCGTCGAGCCATGGGAGGCGCTTTACGATGTTCGAAATATCGCCCTCTCCCGAGGAGCCCGAGAGATCGAAAACGGTATCGCCGGTCGCGTCCCTTATCTCGCCCGAGAAGTTTCCGGCGAGGATTCCGAGCACGTCGAAGTCGAGCTTGTCGAACGATACGGCGTCTGTAGTGCGGTCGAAATCGAGGGCGTAGACGAGCTCGGCGAGCCTGGGGGAATCCTTCTCACCCTCGCCCGAGAGAGTGATTGCTCCGGAAGACTCAACAGTCGCCGCCGCCCGGAATTCTATCTCGGCCCTGGCCGATACGTCGGACGGCTCGGCGCCGTCTTCGTCCGAAAGCGGAATGCCGCTCAACCCGCCTGCGGTAATGACGAGCTTACCGTCCGTCGCGTCCTTCCGAAGGTTTACAGAGCCGGCTATTTCGGTATCGACGCCCTGCACATTTATATCCCCGGCTGCGTTTATTTCGTCGTAATCCGCCTCGCCGCTTCTCTCGATGATCAGGACGTCCATGGATCGGGACGTGAGCGTAAAGTCCGGGGAGATCTCGAAAGCAGCGTCCCTTATTCTGACGCGCTTCACATCGACGGATACTCCGCCGCCCTTATCCTCCCCGCCGCCGTCGCCCCTGAAGAAATCCACCAGCCTGTCCGCAGCTTCGGCGTCGTACCTGACGACGGGCCGCTCGATGTAGACGTCACCTATGCTGATCCTCCGGCCCAGGATGGAAGAGATTATAGAAGGGCTGATTATAACTCTGCCGATTTCGGCGTAGTGCTTGTCCGGTGAGGACATCGAGAGACCGTTTATCCTGAGCCTGAAAAGCGGGTCGAAGGATGCGTCGTCGTAGCCGATCTCGTAGCCGAGCTCACCCGCGAATTTCTCGACATAAGCCGGGCCTTCCGCGCCGAGCTTGTGATTGAGAAAAAGGTTAAGGAAAACAAGCACGGTCAACAGGAGGATGAGCAAAAGGAAGAGGAGTTTTACGTACCCTTTCTTGAGCACTGCCATGCTATAAGATATTAAACGACAGGGTATCTATTTAAAAGCGGCAATTATGTCAGCCGGGAGATAATGATAAAGAGCTTTCGGGCTCTTGGGCGGGTTCTATCGTCCTGGCCCTGATCACGTTCTTTATCTTGTAGAGGAAATAACTCTTTTCCTTCCAGAACCTGCCCATTATTCTTACTTCGTCCCCTTTAAGTATACGGGTGCCGTCATCCTCGAAGTAAACGTTGATCTTATTTTTCTCCGCGTCTTTCAGCTCGAAAACGGCGAACCTTTCGCCCTTGAGCGACTGTCTGTAATCGATCTTCGTCACCTTGCCCTCGACCGAGATCTTAAGCGTGTCGAACTGCTTTGGGTTGGCGACGACCTCGGCGATGGTGGCGTCTATGATATTCGACCCCGTTCCGGGAGCGTCCATATCCGCGGGCTCGTTCTCACCCTGTGCGCCCGCATATACCAAAGGCATCGATAATAAAAGCAGGACTAGAAAAACGATAATTTTCATAAAAGCAATCACTTCCCTTTAAAAAGGTTATGGTGAAAGTATATGCATCGGACGATGATATTCCATACCGTAAGCCGGAATTTCTTTTTTGAAATGCCGGCGGAATTCGCCCCGAAGGGTTAAATAGCGCTTCACAAACGGTTACAATTACACAAAAAAATTAGAGAGGTGCCGAGCATGTCTACCATATTCGTCCCGAAGTTAAACGGGCTTCTGAAAACGGAGATGATGGGGAAGGTCATACATTATCACGAGGAAACCGGCTCGACCAACTCCGTCCTCTACAAGCTTGCCGGGAACGGGGCGTCCGAGGGAACAGTGGTTATAGCCGACATGCAGACAGAGGGCAAGGGCAGGCTCGGGCGGACATGGATATCCCCGCCGGGGGTAAACCTTTACATCTCGGTACTTCTGAGGCCTTCCATACCCGCATGGGAGGCCCCGCTTCTCACATTCACGGCATCCATAGCGATAGTCGAAACGATGAAGAAAACGGGAATCCCGGAGCCGCTCATAAAATGGCCGAACGACGTCGTCATAGAGAATAAAAAAGCGGCCGGAGTTCTCACCGAAATGAAGCCCGACGGAGAAAGAGCGGAGTTCGTAATCGTCGGCATCGGCGTTAACGTCAACATGACCGCCGAAGCCATGAGGCGCGACATGGGAGAGGTATCGAAAACGGCGACGTCGCTCCGGCAGCATCTAGGTAGGGAAGTGGACAGGGCCAAGTTCACGGCTGACCTGCTTCTGGAGATCGAAGCCTGGTACAGGACTTTCACAGGGCGCGGGAAGGCCGCCATAATCTCCGAATGGTCGGAGAGATGGGGCGCAGGCGGGCAAAGGGTCAGGGTGAGCCTCGAAGACAAAACCGCCTTTCAGGGAATCGCCGAAGGAATAGACAACGACGGTCACATGCTGGTTAGAAAAGAAGACGGCGATCTGGTTACAGTCGTTGCGGGGGACGTCAGCACGCTTTAGCGGGGAATTCTCCGGACGGTGTATGGACGAGCATTAAAATTTCGTCGCGGACATTTTTCATAAGCCCCATCCATTCGCTTATGACCGAGGCATCGTTTTCCGGGAGGGTTTTTCTTATCTCGATGCCTGTACGCGTCGGTTTTACACGGCAATCTTTATAAGATTCGTTTATCTTCGCGCCGAATCTGTAAAGCGCTTTGACGGTATCGCCGTCCGCGCCGCTGAATCTTGAAACCAGAATTATTTCCTGGTCGAAACCTTCGAAGACCAGGCTCCAGAGGCTCGCGCCGGATTCCATGCCGAAGGAAAGGGTTATCCTGTCAGGCTCTTTCGTTTCATTCCCCATCGGAACCCCCGGGTACCGGCCTCGCTGGAAAAAAGGAGGCGCCGGAACGAGTAACCGTTCCGGCGCAGGTGATTTAGTGCCGGTTTTTACTGACCGCCGCCGCCAAGGGCTGCAAGTCTTTCCCTCGCCGTGGCAGCATAGCCTGCGTACTGACCCTGTTCGAGGGACATCTCGAGAAACTTTCTGTAATACATTATTGCCTGCGGGGCGTTGTTCTCTCTATCGTATCCCTGCGCTATGAAGAAGTAGGAGTCCGGATAATTCGGGTTGAGCGTGATGGCCTCCTTCTGGCGGGCGATACTTTGATTGAGCTGGTTCATATAGAAATAGGTGATCCCGAGGTTCATATACGCCGGCGCATATTTGGGATTGAGCTCTATCGCTTTCTGATATTCGTCTATCGCCGCGTTGTAGTTACCCTGGGTCCTCAGCACCGTACCGAAGAGATCGTGAATCTGCGCCGAAGGGGCGATTTCTGCGGCCTTCCTGAAATACTCGCTCGCCTGACCATAGGAACGCTTCTTGAAGAAGTAGGAGTTTCCGAGGCTTATGTAGGCGGGAATGTATTTGGGATCGAGCTCGAGAACTTTTTTGATCTCGGGAGAATCGGGATTCTCGCCGCTCGCAGCCCAGAGCACGTAGAGCGCTTCCGCGTTGTTCGGATTCTGAGCGAGAATCTTGTTCGCCGCCGCTTTGGCCTCTTTTTCCCAGCTGAGATGAAGGTAGTTGTAAGCCAGTGCTATCTGCGTCTGTTCGAGATTCGGCCCGAGCTCAAGCGCCTTCACTATGTTTTTGTACGCTAGATTGTAAAACTCTTCGTAATCTTCCTTAACCAGATATCTGTAAGAACCCATGAACGAATATACTTCACCAAGGCCGGCGTAGGCCACTGCATCCTTTGGGTTGGCCTGAATCGCGCGGTTGTAAAGAGATATGGCTTCCTCGAATCCTTCCGGGGTGAATTTCAGGAATGCCTCCCTCGCCTGCTTGTCCAGCGCGGCAGCATCCTGAGCCGAAGCCGGTAAGACAACAAACTGCAAAACCCCGAAAACGGCGGCGGGGAGCAGCAGATAAAGAATGAATTTTCTCATCACTACCTCCATAGGATTTACCCACTGAAAAATTATAAATTTTTACTGGTAAGTCTCAAGTATGTACTTAACAATTTCCTCGGCCAGGCTCTCGTATATATCCTTGGCCATGAACCCGAGGGAGCTGAAGCCGTTTACCTCCCCCGTGGAAATCTCGTCTCCGGTGGCTTTGTTAACGATGGCTAGTTTTATGGTTATGGCAACCTCACCGAACTTGAGCGAACCGCCCTCGAAGGAAACGTCGGAGCTCGGCCTGTACTCGCTTATCTCGCCCAATACTACAACGGTGTCCGTCGCGGGGATATTATCGATCTTGCCGAACTTCACTTCCTTGAACTTGTTCTTGGATTCGAGGAGCGCGGCGGCCTGCTCCGGGACCTTCGACAGGGCCTCTTCGGGGAAGTTCGGTATCTCCGTTTCAAAATTCTCGAACTGGACTGCCTGGTACTGTTCGAGCTTGGTCGTGGTGGGTGTGAAGTAGGAAGTAGTCTTTATATTGGTACAGCCCGGGACAAGGAGCGCGAGCAAAACCAGCGATAGTATAGTAAGACGGACGGAATTGTTTGCGCTCCTCATAGAGAACCTGCCTCCTTTGTAAATAAGTACTATAAAATAGCATACTTCCCTGACTTGATAAATATTAAGGTGGTAAAATCTATATAAATAGGGTCATCAATGGCAGCTTGACACATTTTGTCACATGTTGCGCACACGTGACAAAATGTGTCACACAATACAAGTTTTTGGATTCCGGTATGTAAACCGATGGTCTTGGCACAAACTACAAACTATCATTAAATTATGGCATGTTATAAAGACTAGCCCTTTGGGGCTCGCAGATGGCACGGGCTTTGCATCCATTTTAGATAAATTAATTCCGAAAAGGAGGTTGTTGATATGTCAGGCAAAGAAATCAGACGTAATAAGGATGAGAAAGGTTTTACTCTCATTGAGCTTTTGGTTGTTGCGGCAATCATCGGCATACTACTCGCAATAGCGATACCTAACCTTATGAAGGCAAGGATGTCGGCGAACGAGGCGAATGCCAGAAAGTCCATGCAGACCCTGAGGGACGCCGAGGGCGAGTACTTCGAGCAGGACCTCGACAACAACGGGGAAAGGGACTTCATCGATGTTATCGGCACACTTGCGGACAGCCCGTCTCTCCGTGCTCCGGATTCAAACGACGCAACCGAGCCTAATGCCCTTATTGACAGCAGCTTTGAAGGGGCGGACATGGTTAATAACTGCGCGGATCCGAAGGCCGGATACTGCATACAGTGGGATGCAGTCGAAATTACGGCTAATGGTACGACCGGCCTCTTCGACGACTTCGGCTGGCAGACAAGCATGTCCAGCTTCAACAAAACCGGCAGAAGGGACTTTTCGGTATACGGCGACGGCGCCATAAGGTGTACTATAAGCACGTCCGCTACGAGCGATGCAGGCACTTTCGAGGCTGACCGCACATCTCCCGGATGCGACTAATACCGCCGGGTTTGGGCCTGGGCAAATCAATCTAGAAAACACGGGGAGGGACTCCGAAGAGGAATCCCTCCCTTTTTTATGTGTGTCATTTTATGCTGTACGAAATCCGACAATCAATGGTATTAGCGCATATGTGACAAAATTTGTCACATATGCCAAAAACAGTCTAGCAACAGTGAACGGCAACCTTTTTCTTGTGCAATTTAAATCAATAATCGCAAGCTATTAGAAGGCCACTGCATAAAGCAAATTTCATTCATATTACTGGTACATAAATTGCAAAGATTATTGTCAGGAAATGCCCAACGCCATGAACAACTTTCGTAATCAAGATCGCGAACAGGGTTTTACGCTGATAGAGCTGCTTGTCGTGGCGGCGATAATTGGCATCCTTCTGGCGATAGCTATACCCAATCTCCTCAAGGCCCGTATATCCGCAAACGAGGCGAATGCGAGAAAGGCGCTCCAGACACTCAAGGACGCCGAGTACCAATACTTCGAGCAGGACCTCGACGACGACGGGACAAGAAATTTCACTAATTTGATTGGCTCGATGGGAACGGCGGGGTCGCTAAGGGACCCGTCGGGAACGAACGACGAATACGATTCCCTCATAGATATCACGTTCGAATACGCCGTGGTCGCAGACGGCAGCGCGGCAGGGCAGGCGGACTGCCTAGACCCCAAAGCCGGGTACTGCCTCTCGTGGAGCGCCGACGCCGAAGCCGACGAGCTTTCGCTCCAGGGCGATTTCGGGTGGGAGGCCTCGATGACGAGCGCCAAGGTAAACGGGAGAAAGGATTTCGCGACATTTGCCGACAAGGTCATAAAGTGCACCGTGACTTCGCAGAACTCCGGCGCTGTCGGCACGTTCGAATCCTCGAGAACGGATTCGGACTGCGACTGATCGGTATTGCAGAAAAACTATCCCGTGATTTTCCAGTTTCTTATTATTGTTATTGCTTCGAAAGACCTAAGGGCATATATTTAGATGTCTCGTTATGTCTGACGCGCTTCGTATTACCAATCTCGTAAAGGACTACAAAACCGGGTTTCTCGGCAAGATGACCCGCGTGCTCAAGAACGTGACGTTCTCCGTCGAGCAGGGGGAGATATTCGGCTTCATAGGACCGAACGGCGCCGGAAAGACCACTACGTTCAAATCCATACTCGGATTTGCAAGGCCGACCGAGGGAACCATAGAGCTCCTGGGCAAGGATTCGGGAGACCCAGACGCCAAGCGGAAGATCGGCTACCTGCCGGAGAACCCCTACTTCTACGATTACCTCACAGGCGAGGAGCTTTTGATCTACATGGGCGAGCTGCATGGGCTCGGGCGGAAATATCTGACAGAAAAAGCGGGCGAGCTTCTTGAGAAGGTGAGGATGTCCCACGCCGGAAACGTGCAAATGAGAAAGTATTCCAAGGGCATGCTCCAGAGGATAGGAATCGCGCAGTCCCTCATCAATGACCCGGAGTTCATAATCCTCGACGAGCCGATGAGCGGGCTCGACCCGATAGGCAGGCGCGAGATAAAGGACCTCATCCTTGAAGAGAAGAGGAAAGGGAAGACGATACTCTTAAGCTCGCACATGCTTTCGGACGTCGAGGCGCTCTGCGACCGCGTCGGGATAATCATGGGCGGGACGCTCATAAAGACGGGCACGCTAGGCGAGCTGCTTAAGGAGATTCATACCGATTACGAGATGCACGTCGAGGGCGATCCGGAGGAAGTGAAGCGGGCCGTACGGGAGATGCGAGTCGAGATGGAGCACAGGGCGGGGTATGTCGTGCTCAAGTTCGACGAGGACATAAGGCGCAGCGTAATCGAGGCGGTGGCCAAAACACAGGCTGAAATTATATCGCTTCACCCCGTAAGGAGGTCGCTCGAAGGGCTCTTCGTAGAAGAGGCGAAAAAGGAAAGCCCCCCGAGGGAAGGCGCAGGCGGATAGCCCCGGTACAGGCCGCATCGAAGCCCGAAATCAGTCGGCAGAAAAGAGATGAGAAGAATTTTTAGTGTTGCACACAATACGTTCATGGAAGCCATACGGGACAGGGTGCTCTACAGCCTCGTTCTCTTCGCACTTATTATGATAGTAAGCTCCCTCGTTTTCGCCAGCATATCGGCCGAGCAGTATAACAAAATCGTAAAAGACCTCGGCCTCACGGCCATATCCGTAATCGGGATACTGATTTCCGTCTTCCTCGGCATAGGGCTCGTTTACAAGGAGGTCGAGAAAAAGACTGTCTACAATATATTCTCGAAGCCCATTAGGAGGTACGAATTCATACTCGGGAAATACCTCGGGCTCGGCCTTACACTGTTCATTATTACACTCGGAATGGCGTTAATACTTTTCCTAATCGTTCTTTACATCGAAATAAAATATGCGGGGCTTATAAGCTTCTATTACGGCGGGCATTTCTACGCGGAATTCTTTAATGCCATATACTTCGAATATCTGGAATTTCTGATTATCATCGGGATTGCGCTTGTCTTTTCCAGCTTCACGACGCCAGTATTAAGCGCGCTGTTTACGTTCTTTGTCTTCGCTATCGGGAGATTTTCGAGCGACATCCGGCTGTTCGCGGAGGAAATCAAGAACCCGGTCACCGCCGTTTTCTCCGAGGTGATTTACAGGGTGATCCCCAACCTCGAAAAGTTCGATGTCAGGAACGAGGCCGTCTACGGAGGGACGGTAAACCCGGACCTCTTGCTGTACACCACGGCCTACGCGCTCCTGTATACCGCAGCGCTGCTGATACTCGCGATAATCATATTCGAGAAGAAAGAATTCAAGTAAGTGATTGCCGTGAATAAGGGTAGAACAACGATATTTGGCCTTATCGCTATCGCCGCGCTCGTGGTGATATCGATACCGTTTCAGGTGAGGATAGACGACATAAGGGGGAAGTTCCGCTCGGTCGAGGATAGCCTCTATCTGTCTTCGTCTTCGCTCAAGAAAATCTCGCTCGGCTATACGGAGATACTCTCAGACATATACTGGATGAGGGCAATTCAGTATTTCGGCAGCAGGAAGATCGAAGAGCAGAACCCCGAGCTCCTCTACCATTATTTCGACATAATCACCGACCTCGATCCCCGGTTTGTGAACGCCTACAGGTACGGCGGGACGTTCCTTGCGGAGTCAGAGCCCTTCGGGCTCGGGCAGTTCGACATGGGCGTCACGCTCCTCGAAAAGGGGCGGAAGAATAATCCGGACAACTTCAGATTGCCGCTCGAAGAGGCCTTCCTCTACTACTTTTACCCGAAGGATTACGTGAAGGCTGCCGAGCTGTTCCAGGAGGCCGCCCAAAAGCCCGGGATCATAGGGGCGAGAGAGGCGTCGGTAAAAGGAATGGCGGCCGCGGCCCTGGCGAAAGGCGGGAACAGAGACCTCTCGAAGGAGATATGGCAGATAATATACGAGACGAGTCCGAGCGAAGGGAGGCGGAATTTCGCTTACCGGAACCTTCAGGAGATCGAGACGATGGAAATGGAGGACCAGCTCACGGCCGCGCTTCTCGCGTACCAAAGGGATTTCGGAAAGCTCCCCGGCTCGGTCAAAGAACTGGCCGCAACCGGATACTTAAAGGGCGGCATTCCGGCAGCCCCCGTAGGAGGAGACTTCATAATTGCCCCCGACATTGACGCCGTGCGGAACACCGAGCTCGCCTCGAGGAAGTTAAAGGAGGCGCTCGCGTTCCTCAATGCGAAAGCCGTCAGGTTCAAGAAGATGTACGGCGGGTATCCGCGCGACCTCGCGGAGCTGAGGGCGTTCATCGAGCAGGAAACGACGGGCGCATTCCCGGAGCATCCTATGGGCGAGGAATTCATCTATAACCCCGCCTCCGGAATAATCGAATCTAAATGGAAGTACGAAGAAAGTAAGGAGCGGTAATGGCTCAGTATATTTCGAGGATGATAAATTCCCTTACGCCGCCCGGTGCGTTGACTGTCACTTCGTCGTCTATGCTCTTCCCGATGAGCGCCCTTCCTATTGGAGAGGTAATCGAGATCATGCCGTTTTCAGGCTCGGATTCGTCGGGCCCGACTAGCTGGTAGGCAACGGTCTCGCCCGTATCGAGATTTTCGAGCTTGACCGATACGCCGAAGGTTACCCTGTCCTTATTCTTCAGCGTGGCCGGGTCTATAACCTCCGCCCTGCTGAGCTTGCTTTCGAGCTCCTGTATCCTGCCCTCGACAAAGGACTGCCGCTGCTTTGCAGTTTCGTATTCGGCGTTTTCCGAAAGGTCTCCCAGCGACCTCGCGAATTCGATAAGCTTGATGACTTCCTGTCTTTCGACGGTCTTGAGCCTCTTGAGCTCATCCTGGAGCTTCTTGTGCCCCTTAGGCGTCATCGGTACTCTTTCAATCGACATAATGCACTCTCCCTTGGCCGGCGTCTCTGGGGCGGCCAAAACAAATACTCTATATGTTATAAACCGGGAACCTTAAACAAACCGGGTCGAGTAAATTATACAACAATAGGAGATAACTAGTAATAGTCCTGGATGGCCTTGACCGTGAGCCCTTCCTTTATAAGGGCCTTTATGGCCGCGACGGCCGCAATAGCCGCGGAAACAGTCGTGAAATAAGGGACCCTCTGCGTGAGAGCGGTCCTTCGTATGGTGTACGACTGCTCTATCTCCTTTTCTCCGAACGTGGTGTTTATGACGAGCTGCACCTGGCCGTTTTTCATGTGATCGACGACGTTCGGCCTCCCCTCGACGACCTTCTTCACCACCGTGCATTCGACGCCCAGCTCCTTCAGCCAGGCTGCCGTGCCCGTCGTCGCCAGAATGCCGAAGCCGAGGTCCGAGAGCTTTTTCGCGAACTCGGCGAGCCTAGGCTTGTCGTCGTCCTTTACGCTGACGAAGGCAGTGCCAGAAAGCGGGAGCTTGGCGCCCGCGGCCATCTGGGCCTTGGCGAATGCCATTCGCATTTCGCTGTCTATGCCCATAACCTCGCCCGTGGATTTCATCTCGGGGCCGAGTATGGTATCGACGCCCGGGAACTTGATGAAGGGGAAGACGGATTCCTTTACGCAAACGTGCTTGGGGATTATCTCTTCGGTAAAGCCGAGCTCTTCGAGCGTCTTTCCGGCCATCACCTTGGTGCCGAGCATCGCGAGTGGGACGCCTATCGCCTTACTGACGAAAGGGACCGTCCTGCTGGCGCGGGGATTGACCTCCAGTATGTAGACCTTATCGTCCTTTATGGCGAACTGAATGTTCACGAGTCCGACGACGTTAAGCGCGAGGGCGAGCTCTTTCGTCTGGCGCTTTATTTCGTTCACGACCTCTGGGCTTATGGAGAACGGCGGCAGCACCATCGCGCTGTCGCCCGAGTGTACCCCGGCTTCTTCTATGTGTTCGAGCACGCCGCCTATGACGACCGTCTTGCCGTCGGATATCGCATCGACGTCCACTTCCTTGGCGTCGTTTAAGAACCTGTCGATAAGGACCGGATGATTCGGCGCTACCTTTACGGCCTCGGTTATGTAACGCTTAAGCGATTCCTCGGTGTAGACGATCTCCATTGCCCTTCCCCCGAGGACGTAAGACGGCCTGACGACGATGGGATACGTGACTTCGCCGGCTATGCGAAGGGCCTCTTCCTGGCTCCGGGCGATCCCGCTTTCGGGCTGCCGGAGGCCGAGCCTCTCGATGAGGTCCCTGAACCGCTCCCTGTCCTCGGCGAGGTCTATGCTGTCGGGGGAGGTGCCGATGATCTTGACGCCCCTTTCCTCGAGCGGTATCGCCAGCTTGAGCGGCGTCTGTCCGCCCAAATGAACGATAACCCCCTCGGGCTTTTCCCTGTCGATGATCGCGAGGGTGTCTTCGAGCGTAAGCGGCTCGAAGTAGAGCCTGTCGGACGTGTCGTAGTCCGTGCTGACAGTCTCTGGGTTACAGTTGACCATTATCGCTTCGTAGCCTTCTTCGCGGAGCGAAAACGAAGCGTGGACGCAGCAGTAATCGAACTCGATGCCCTGCCCTATCCTGTTCGGCCCGCCGCCGAGAATGACGACCTTCCGTTTGTCCGTCGGAAGCGCCTCGTCTTCGGTTTCGTAGGTGGAATAGAGATACGGCGTATAAGCCTCGAACTCTGCGGCGCAGGTATCGACCATCTTGTAGACCGGCTTTATGCCCGAGGCGAGCCTCATTTCCCTTACGTCGCTTTCCGATTTCCCCAGGAGAGCGGCGATACGGGTATCCGAAAAGCCGTACTCCTTGGCCTTCCTCAGGAGCGGCGCATCCGGGCTGCCCGAGGACGCCCCGAGGCTCTCCTCCATATCGATTATCTGACGGATGTTACGGAGGAACCACCTGTCGATTCGCGTAATGGAATATATTTCTTCTATGTCGAGCCCCGAGCGGAAGGCGTCCGCCAGGTACCAGAGCCTGTCCGAGTTCGGCGTCCTCAGCTTTTCCTTTATGAGCTCCGTGTCGGCCGTCCTGGGCTCAAAGCCGTAGGAATCTATTTCGAGCGACCTCATGGCCTTTTGAAGCGATTCCTTGAACGTCCTGCCAATCGCCATGACCTCGCCCACGGACTTCATCTGCGTCGTGAGCGTCTTGTCGGTCTTCGGGAATTTTTCGAACGTGAACCGAGGGATCTTGACGACTACGTAGTCTATCGTCGGCTCGAACGAGGCCGGCGTATAGCGCGTTATGTCGTTCGATATCTCGTCGAGCGTGTAGCCGACGGCGAGCTTGGCCGCTATCTTGGCGATCGGGAATCCCGTCGCCTTCGACGCGAGCGCAGAGCTCCGCGAGACGCGCGGGTTCATCTCTATGACGACAACGCGCCCGTCTTCGGGGTTGACGCCGAACTGGATGTTCGAGCCCCCGGTATCGACTCCTATCTCTCTTATTATCGCGACCGATGCATCGCGGAGACGCTGGTATTCCTTGTCGGTGAGCGTCTGCGCGGGGGCTACGGTTATGCTGTCGCCCGTGTGTACACCCATTGGGTCGAAATTTTCTATGGAGCATATTATTACTACGTTATCCATTCCGTCCCGCATGACTTCGAGCTCGTACTCCTTCCAGCCGAGGACGGACTCTTCTATGAGCACCTCGCTTACGGGGCTGAGATCGAGGCCCGATTTCGCGAACTCCTCGAATTCCTCCCTGTTATACGCGACGCTCCCTCCGGAGCCGCCGAGTGTAAACGACGGGCGGATGATCACGGGGAAGCCGACCTCCTCCATCACGGCCCAAGCTTCTTCCATCGTGTGGGCGACGCCGCTCTTCGGAACGTCGAGCCCGATCTTTATCATGGCGTCCTTGAACAGCTCCCTGTTCTCGGCTTTTTTGATGGCCGGGAGCTTCGCCCCTATGAGCTCGACGCCGTATTTATCGAGCACACCCGATTCGGCGAGATCGACTGCTATGTTAAGAGCGGTCTGGCCGCCGAGCGTCGGCAGGAGCGCGTCGGGCCTTTCCTTCTCTATTATCTTCTCCACGATTTCCGGAACCAGCGGCTCGATATAAGTTCGGTCTGCGAACGTGGGGTCGGTCATGATCGTCGCCGGGTTACTGTTGACTAGAACGATTTTGTAGCCCTCTTCCTTAAGGGCCTTACACGCCTGTGTGCCCGAGTAGTCGAATTCGCACGCCTGGCCGATGACTATAGGGCCGGAGCCTACGAGCAGTATGGTTTTTATATCTTCCCTTTTGGGCATATGATTCCTGCCTGTGAATACGAGTGTTGTGCGGGTTCGAAATGATAGGGCATGCCGGGCGGGCGCGCCCTGTATTTGAAGCCTATCATTTATACCTGTGAATTCGCCCTGTAGCAAATACACGGGATGGCCGATTAGCTCGAAAAAGATAATGATGGAGGCAGCTAGACCATGCCGCGACGGCATCCGGGACGGAGCGCCGGCTTATAATTCGGGACGGGGCGGCGTGGGCCGCGCCGCGCTGGTTCAGGCCCCTGCTTCGGGCCCGATTCTCTTCTGGACATCCCTTTTCCTGAGCTCGGACATTACGTGGAACATCCTCTGGAGCGCCGTATACGACGAGAAGACGAGCATCAGGATCAGAGATAGCTTGAGGAGGTAGTCGGCGGGAGCGTACCCCATCCATCCAGCGACGATGTTGCCGAGAAAGTTGAACACCGAGAGGACGCCCAGGTAGACGACCCTTTCCGTTCGCTGCATTATGCCGAGCTCGCACTTTACGCCGAGCCCCTCTGCGCGGGCCCTTGTGTAGCTCACCATCGTAGTAGAGACGAGTATCAGGAAAACGACGTAGGCGAATATGGAATCCCTGTACAGACTGAGAAGGCCGAGGTATATGAAGGCCTCTGAGAACCTGTCGAGGCAGGAATCGAAGAACGCCCCGCTCTCGCTGCTTAGCCCCTGCGCACGGGCGACCCTGCCGTCGAATATGTCGAACGTCGAGCCGGCGAGCACGAGCACGCCGCCCGCGAAAATCCACCCGTAGTGATAAGAGAGCCCCGTTATAGCGGCCACGACGAGGGTCGAAACCGTGAGCACGTTCGGATGGACCCTGATCTTAAGGAGATAGTCCTCTATCGGCAGCATCAGGAGGAGCCACCACGTCTTTATGCCGCTCCCGAGGAGCTTGGTCGACTCCGGGCCCTTTTTATTCTTAGACCTTTCTTTAATCTCTTCGGGGTTAGTCATATACGCGGTTATTCCTGTTTCATTGCACGGATTTAACGAATGAATAACATATCCGTTTTAGCCCTTTCAAGCAAGAATTTGAAGAGTCCGGGACAGAGAGATACATGGCGCATCAGTCGTTTTCGGCTACGAAGACGGATTTAAAGAGGAGATCTTTTTTCTTGAGCCCTGCGGCGTAGGAGCTGGCCTCCTTTCTGGCCTTGAAGTCGCCTATCCTCACCCTGTAGAGCTTGCCCTTGCCCGGGATATTCGCCGGGACGACATATGCGTCGTACCCCTTTTTCCTTAGCCGGACGGCCAGATCGTCGGCGTCGTCGGAAAAACGAAGGGAAGCAACCTGTACGGAATAGCCTTTTTTCGAGGGGGATTTCGATGCCGGCGAAGCCCTCCGAGGGCCGGCCCCGGGCTTTCCGGCCGCGGGTGTGTACAGAGCAAGCATCTGGCCCTCGACTATGCCGGCCTTGAGCGCTATATCACCCGTAAGCGGCGAGCGCGCGGCATCGCTCGCAGCCTTTCCCGAAGCCGAACCGGACGGAGCATCCGCTTCCTCGGCGGCGGGCGGCGATTCGTCGAGCGGCTTTTCGACAAGATCCTCTCCTGACGATGCGGCTGCTGTGACTATTTCGGGTTTGGACGCGGTCCCGGGAGCCGGGGCTGCGGGCTTGGCGCGGCTAACCGCAGGCGAGCCAGTGCGGGCACGCATCTTTGCATCCATCTGCCTCGCGATTATTACCGCCTTCTGGCCCTCCGGTGTCCCGTCCGTTAAAGCCGGCGTATCCACCACCGGGGCTGGGCCGAATTCTTCAGTGACGGCGAGCTCCGGCGCGCCTTCGGGCGGCGGGCCCGAGAGCGTTTCCTCGGTTTTTATACTATCGAATGAGAGCGACTGCCTAACAGGCGGAAGGGCTTCTTCCCTGACGGCCGTCTCCGTTATGGCCGGCGTGGAATCCGAATGAGAGCTTCTGACCGGGCTTACGCCACTCTCGTCTATCTTTACGACCTGGAGACACGTATACGGACGGTTTACGACGACTTCCTGCTCGTTAAGGACGAGATCCACGGTGCCTGCGACATCCGCCGGGCTTTCGAAAACGAGCTTTCTCGGAGACTCCGAAAGAACGAATGGCTTTACGCCCCCGACGGTAAAGTCAGTTGTGGCAAAGTCGCCGTCGAATGGACCCTTTATCTCTATAAGACGGCCCGCCTGGCCGACGACCGGGCACTGGTAATCGTAGGGGGTGGGCTTTCCGGGTCCGCGCGTGTCGTGCTTGGAAAACTGCACCGGGACGCGCGAGCTGCCGAGCCGTTTCCCGCCCTTGCCGACGAGCGTAAAGACGAGAGTGCTCCCGCCGGCGTTTTTCGGGACCTCGAAGGTGATAGAGCCCTTGCTCACGGGGGCGCTGAAATAACTCGTCTCGATTACGAGGCCGCTAAGAAGGGCAGAATTCTTCTCCCTGGCCTGTGCCGTCGTCCACGCGGGATATATCCTGAACGAAGACGATACCTTGTCCCCGGCCGAGAGATCGTCGGGCAGGAATACGCGCACACGGCCGCCGGGGGCGTTGAATTCGAGCGTATGAACGCCGTCTTTGGGTTCCCCGTAGGCGAAAGGCGCGAGGAAACATAAGAGTACCGCAAGCTTTACAGTCCGGCTGATTAGGTGCTGTGCTCCTTTCGTCACATTCATAAGCAGGCCTGAAAACGCGTCCCCCGATCGGCGTTGCACGGGGGATTAATTGTTGACGGTGATGAAGACTATCTCGACTCTGGGCTCGGCCGCCTTGAGGCTATCACCGTATGCTTTCGCATCTTCGACATTCCTGAACGTCCCGACCCTCACCCTGTACCAGTACTTGTTATTCGGGGTAGCCATGGGCTTAACGAAAGCGGGATATCCCTTTGACTTGAGGGCCCCCGCGAGGCTGTTCGCCTGATTCTGGTCCTGAAAAGACCCTATCTGAACGGTGTAATTGCCCGACGGATCGACCTTCGGCATCGCGGGCTTCTGTGCGCTCTTTGCCTTGGCGGCCTCCTCAGCCCTTTTCTCCTCTGCAACGCTCCTGGCTATCTCGGCGAGCTGCTCCGCCCTGGCGTCGGGCGTCGGGGCAGGCGGCGCGGGAGTCCTTGGCGCCAAGGTCTTCGGCGGAGGAGTTTTCGGAGCGGGGGTTTTGGGCACAGGCGTCGGGACAGGCTCCGGCGTCGGTACGGGCGGCGGCGGTGTAGGATTGACCTTGGCTATAACCGCATCTTCCGCCGGGCTCTCGGCCTCGTCCTCTACGGGGAGGCTCTCGGGAAGCGGCTCACCGGGGCTTTCGGCCGGCGGCTCCGGGGCCTCGGCGGCTTCGTCCTCGAACGGAGCCGCGGGAGGCGCGGGCTGCTGCTCGTTAAAAGAGCGCGTCGTTCTGAAGTTCTCCTTGTTGAGCCCCTTGCCGACGAACACGCCAACGCCGAATACGACCATGAATAAAATCACGAACGCAACGAAGAAGGCGAGTATGCGCGATTTTCCTGAGGAGTTATTCCTGCCCATGCGTCACATCCTGTCCGGGGCCGATATGCCCAGAAGCCCCAGGCCGTTGCTGAGGACCGTGCGGACGCTCTTTATCAGATAAAGCCGAGCGCCGCTCAAGGCCCTGTTTTCGTCGACGACCCTGTGTTTATTGTAATAACTGTGAAAATCCGCTGCAAGCTCCTGGAGGAAATATGCGACCTTGTGCGGCGAGAGCGTCTCTGCGCTGTCGGCCACTACTTCGGGATAAAGAAGGAGCTTTTTTATGAGTGCGATCTCGTCCGGCTCGGTCAGAAGATCGAGGGATTCATCGGAGGCGTCAAGGCCCTCGCCCTCGGCCTTACGAAATATGCTCGCTATCCTGGCATATGCGTATTGAATGTAGAAGACCGGGTTTTCGCTCGATTCTTTCTGCGCGAGCTCGAGGTCGAAGTCGAGATGGCTCTCCGAGCTTCGCATGAGGAGAAAGAATCTCATGACGTCGGGGCCGACCTCCGTAATGACCTCTCTCATGGTGACGTAGCTCCCGGCGCGCTTCGACATGGCGACTTCGATGCCGTTCCGCATGAGCCTCACGAACTGTATAAGTATCACCGTGAACACGGAGTCGTCGTAACCGAGCGCGCGGAGCGCGGCCGCGAGCCTCGACACGTGGCCGTGATGGTCCGCCCCCCAAACATTTATTATGCTGTCGTATTCCCTTTCGTATTTATCCGCGTGGTAAGCGATGTCGGCGAGGAAATATGTCGGGCTGCCGTCGCTCTTTATCATCACCCAGTCCTGCGGATCGCCGTAGCGAGTTGCCATGAACCAGAGCGCGCCTTCCCTCTCTTCGAGTGCGCCTTTCTCGCGGAGGAGCTCCTTTACATGTTCGAGCCTCGTCCGCCCTCCCGGCGTTGAGAGCGCGTGAATTTCTTCTCTCTCGCTGTACCACTCGTCGAAATGGATTCGCGCCTCGGCCAGGTCTTCTTTTATGGAGCCGAGCAGCATAGCCTCCGCATATTCCCTGCAGTACTCTAAAGCCTCGGCGGCTTTATCCGACGAGAGCAGCTCGTCGCCCTTTTCCGTCATGATGGCGGCGGCAATCTCCTTCACGTAATCGCCTTTGTAGCCGTCCTCTGGTATCTCGGACTCTATACCGAAGAGCTCGCGGTACCTGGCATATACGGACTCGCCGAGGAGGTCCATCTGACGCCCTGCGTCGTTTATGTAAAACTCCTTCGTCACGTCGTATCCCAACGCCGAGAGGATGTTCGACACCACGTCGCCGACGACGGCGTTACGCGCGTGCCCTATGTGGAGGAACCCGGTGGGGTTAGCGCTCACGAATTCTAGGAGGACTTTCTTCCCCCCGCCTATGTCAGACGCGCCGTAGCTCTCGCCGAGCCTTTGGACCTCGGTGAGCTTGTCCACCATGGCGTTTTCCCTGACGAAGAAATTTATGAAGCCCGCCCCCGCGATATCGACCTTTTTAAAAAGGCGCTCGCTTTCCGGTGGGAGGTTTTCGATTATAAGCTCGGCCACACGGCGGGGGTTCTCGCCCATCTTTTTCGCCAGTATCATGGCCGTGTTGATCGAAAAATCGCCGAATTCCTTCCGCTTCGGGACACCGACCTCGATTTCGACCGCGAGGTCCGTGAGATTATTCTTTTTTCCTATGTTTTCTACGGATTCGAGTACGACTCTTTGTATGTCTTCTTTCATATTTGCACCACGAAATTACACCACAGTATAACCGAGTTACAAGAAAACGGCGGGGCGCGGAGGGCTCAGAAATGCGGCAGCGCATCGACGGGAGTAAGGTGCGATACGTCGTTCAGATCGACTACCACCACTTTCCCCTCGGAAAGACGAACGGTGCTCCGCGAGGCCGCCTGTATGCCGAAGCTCCTGAATCCTGAGAGGCCGATGCCCGTAAATTCGCACAGCAGCGTCGTTATCGTGAGATTGTGGCTTACCGCTACGACCGTCTCCCCGTCGTGACGCTCGCAAAGCCTGCCGAACGCCCTGAGCGCTCTATCCCTGACCTCGGAGAGTGATTCACCGCTCGGTATCCTGAGGGTTTCGGGGCTGTCCCGCCACTGCGTCATGATATCCGCGAATCTTTCCCTTATCTCCGTGAACAAAAGACCCTCGAATTCCCCCTGGTCCATTTCTCTTAAGTCGCTGTCCGTCTCGACCGTAAGCCCGTGGTGCTTCGCTATCTCCTCGGCAGTCGAAATAGCCCTTGCGAGGTCGCTCGAATACACAGCCGAGATTTTCTCGCCTTTAAGGCAAACCCCGAGCTCTACGGCCTGCTTCTTTCCGTTACCGTTAAGGACCACGTCCGAAATCCCCTGGCACCTGCCGGTCCTGTTCCAGTCGGTCTCTCCATGTCTTACGAGTATGAGATTCATTTTTTTCCGCGGGGAGCGTAGTTTTTTAATACGGCCTATTATAGAAGGTGATGTCCATTCCTTCCTTCTCCGCCTGAGCCGCAAACTCGGACGGCGGAACCGGTAGAGGAGCGGACTTACGTATGGCGTCAACGCAGTACTGATCGAACGCGGCGTTGCCCGAGGACTTGTTGACCCTGACGTCGAAGACCCTTCCAGTTCCGTCTACCTTGAAGAATACTCCTGTGGCAAGATCACCGTCCGTGGGAACCCCCGGCGGGATGCGCCAGTTGCGCTTAATCCTCTGGTGTACCTTGTCGGTATAGAGGCTGAGAAGAACGGGATTTACGCCCGAGCCGCCACCGCCTCCGCCGACCCTGCCGCCGCCGCTCCCGCTGCCGGGGCTGGTAGAGGTTTCGCCCCGCCCGCTGCCCGGGCCCGGCTTATCGGATATGTCAGACGAGTCGGCCATGGCGAGCCTCTGCTCTTCGCCCATGGGCTCTTCGACTTCGGAAGGCGCTTCGCCCTTCTTGAGGTTGTCGAGCACCTTCTGTCTCTTCAGGTCCTGAAGAACCTTACTCTTCTCGCTTTCGAGATTCTTCTCGGATTTGGCTGTCGTTTTCTTGGGAGCTTTTGGCTTTTCCGTCGGCTCCGGCTTCTTCGCGACCTCTTTCTTCACTTCCTTTTCAGGCTTCTTCTCGGGTTTTTTCGTCGGAGCCGGCGGCTCTTTCTTCACCTCTTTTTTCTCGGGCTTGGGCTCCGGGGTTTTCTCCGGTTTCTTTTCGGGCTCGATCGGTATCACCTTCTTGTCCGGCTCGATCTTGGCCACTTCCTTTGGCTTCGGCTCCTCTTTTTTCGGCTCGGGCTCCTTTTTCTCGGGTTCGGGCGGAGGTACCTTGGCGACCTCTTCTTTTTCCGGTTCGGGTTCGGGCTCGGGCTCCGGTTCGGGCTCCGGCTGGACCGGCTGGGCTTTACGCGGAGGGGGCTCCGCGCGTTTCGGAGGCGCACCGCCGCTTCCCTCTCCCGATCCAAGCCCCGAGAGGGACACCTCTATCGGCCCGGGAGAGGAATCCTGCCTCGTGCTCGTAAAGCCCCAGAAAAGGACCAGCACCAGCACGAAGACGTGAAGGGCTATCGAAAAGAATACTCCCCAGAAGGAAGAGCCCTTGGATGTGTCTTTGTCGTCAGATTTCATTTCCCCGTTTGCCTCTTAATTGCTCGGGACGGGCTCGGTTATGAGGCCGAGTTTTTCCACCCCGGCGTTTCTTATCTCGGTCATGACCTCAACCACCTTCCCGTAGGAAACGCCCGTATCGGCCCTGAGAAAGACCTCTTCGTTCCTTATGTCGGCCCCTCTCTCGGTTATGAGCTTCTGGACCTCGCCGCTTAGCTCGTTAAGGGAGTACTCGTCCTTTTCGATGAAGATCGCGCCGGCGGAGTTAAGCGTGACGACGACTTTCCTCTCGCGGTCGAGTGACGGTATGGGGCCCGACTGCGTCTTCGGGAGGTTTACGTCCATCCCTTGATAAAGAATGGGCGTCGTGACCATGAAGATTATCAAGAGAACGAGCATCACGTCCACGAATGGAGTAACGTTGATTTCGGACATCACTGTGCGGCCTTCGCGGCCGCCTGTCTGCATTCCCATCGTCTTATACCTTCTTGATGTATCTGTCCACTATGTTGAGGAATTCCGAGGAGAAGTTCTCCATGTCTATGTCGATGCGCTTTACCCGGCTGATAAAGTAGTTATACGCGATAACGGCCGGGATAGCCGCCGCGAGGCCTATGGCCGTAGCAACGAGCGCCTCGGCGATGCCGGGGGCGACGGTCTGCAGCGTCGGGACGCCCTGGCTCCCGGCAAGGCCGATGAACGAGGTCATGATGCCCCAGACCGTGCCGAAAAGGCCAATGAACGGCGCCGCGCTGCCCGTGGTCGCGAGGAATATTAGCGAGCCTTCGAGCTTCGCCGTCTCCGAAGCCATCGTCCTCTTGAGCGCCCTTTCGACAAGCTCCACCACTCCGAGCTCGTTGGCTATGGCGTCCGGGACGCCCTTCTGCTCCCCGCCCTGCCCTGAGCTTCCGGGGCGGCGGAGCTTAAGGATCTCCGTGTATCCGGCCCTGAAAACCTCGGCTATCGGCCCCTTTATGTGCTTCGTCGAGGAGAAGAGGTTCCCGAAGTTCCCGCTCGCGTTATAGAGCTCGAGGAACTTATCCGACTGTTTGCCGGCCTTTCTCAGCATGATCGCCTTCGAAAAGATGATCGCCCAGCAAACGACCGACATCAGGAACAAAAGGAGCAGGACCATCTTTACGACAGGCCCCGCGTCCGAAACGAGATGCATTATGTTTATCTGCCCGCCGTTAGAGGCCTGGGCTTCAACAGCAAGAAATAACCAGTTTGTCATATGTGCTGCCCTGCTGAAAAGATGGATTTGGTAGTGAATAGAGAATCAACGTTTTTGATTGTAAATACGACCGTGGCGCATTTAAGATTTCAAATTAAGTTTTCCATACCTGAATACCAAAATCAAATGATATTCCGTTTCTAAATACTCATTTATTTGATTTTCGACCCAAAATGTACGATAGTCTCTAAAAAAGTCCGGGCCCCCGGGCTTTTACCCGGCGGAGGTGAGACATGCTAAAGCCCCTGAGACTATATACAGCTCTGTTTATCGCCCTTTTATGCGTATCGGCCGCTATTCCGGCACTGGCGCAGGAGAGATACAAGATAGTCATAGAGGAGAGCTTCTACGTCATAAAGCCCGAGAATACCGATAAATTCCTCAAGGTTTACAGGGAAAAGCTCTACCCGTTCTGGAGCGAGATGCAAAAGCGCGGCATCATTGTGGACGAGTACAGGCTCTACTCCCAGAGGGTCCACACGCTTAGCCCGCTCTGGACGTACAAGACCGTCGTAAAGTTCAAGGACTATGAATCGATAGACAAGTGGCTCAGCCTCAGGGACGAGGTCTACGATTCGCTGTTCCCCGGGGAGGGCGGATACGCGGCGCCCAGAAAAGAGATAGACCTCATTACAGAAGAGCACTGGGACGAATTTATAAGGGAGATACCGCTCTCGGCGAAATAACTATTCCGAAAAGAGCCCCTTCTGCATGCGGGGCATGGGGAAATCGAGGTGCTTGTAGGCGAGCGGGGTTACCGTCCTCCCGCGCGGGGTTTTGATTATGAGCCCCTCGCGTATGAGGAACGGCTCGTAGACGTCTTCGAGCGTGTCCTTGTCCTCGCTAACCGCCGCGGCTATGGATTCGATGCCGACGGGGCCCCCGCCGAACTTCGTTATGATAGCTTCCAGTATGGCCCTGTCGAGCCCGTCGAGCCCGAGGGAATCGACTTCCAGCATTTCGAGCGCGGCGGATGCAACGCCGCCGTCTATGACGCCGTCGGCCCTTACCTCGGCGAAGTCCCTCACCCTCTTTAATATCCTGTTGGCTATACGCGGCGTTCCCCTTGCGCGGCAGGCGAGCTCGGCCATGCCGTCCTTCGTTATCTCGACGCCTAATATTTGCGCCGAGCGGGCGATTATGCCCTCTATTTCGCCCCCTGTGTAGTAATCGAGCCTGAGATCGACGCCGAAGCGTGATCTTAAAGGAGACGTGAGAAGCCCCGTTCTCGTGGTCGCGCCTATTAGGGTGAACCTGCTTACTCCGACCTTCATCGACTTGGCCGTCGGGCCCTCGCCAATCATTATGTCTATCTTGTAGTCCTCCATCGCCGAATAGAGGTATTCCTCGACGATGCGGTTAAGGCGGTGTATCTCGTCGATAAAGAGAACGTCCTTCTCTTCGAGGTTCGTAAGAATGGAGGCGAGGTCGCCGACCCTTTCGACGACGGGCCCCGATGTGGAGTGAATCTTCACCCCGAGCTCGTTGGAAACGATGTGCGCCAGCGTGGTTTTGCCGAGCCCGGGCGGGCCGTAGAGGAGGACGTGATCGAGGGCCTCCTTTCTCCTCCGGGCAGCCTCGATGAATATGCCTATCTTTTCCTTTGCCTTTGACTGGCCGAGATACTCCGAGAGCCGCTCGGGTCTAAGGTTGACCTCGAACAGGGACTCTTCCTCGGTGTCCCCCGGGCTTAAAACTCTCTCGGGCATTTACAGTCTCCTCCACTAGCTCGGTTTATTATAAACGACTTCGGGGGCGCGGGGAAAGAGGCCGGGCGCGGCTCACATTTTTTTCATTATACGGAGGGTCTGGCGGAGTGCGTACTCCATCTCGGGCTCGTTGGCGCAGACCTCTTCTATCTCGGAGATGCGCTCGTCTATTTCGGCCTTCTTGTACCCGACGTTGAGGAGCGCGGATACGACGTCCTCGAGCATCCCGGCCTCGCCCGGGCCTTCGGCCGCGAGCCCGAGCGCGGGGATCTTATCCTTGAGCTCCGTGACCAGGCGCGATGCGAGCTTGGGCCCTATGCCAGGTATCTTCCTCTTTGCGAGCTCGCCCGAAGAAACGGCGGATGCGAATTCGGAAGGCGAAATGTTGGAGAGTATATTCGTAGCGAGCTTCGGCCCTACGCCGGCAACGCCGATAAGGAGCGTGAAGACGGCCCTTTCGTCCTCGGACAAGAAACCGAAGAGCTCTATAGCGGTGTCCTTTACGCTGGTGTGTATCTTTAGCTCGGCCTCGTCGCCGACCGAGCCGAGCCTGTAGTACGTCGAAAGAGGGACGGTCACGCCGTAGCCGACGCCGTTTACGTCTATGACCACGTGGCCGAGCGGCTTTTCGGCGATCTTTCCTCTAAGAAGGGATATCATCGAGTGTAAAGCGTCTCCTCTTCCTCCGGGGCTGGAGGAACTCCTTTCCGAGCTTCTGCTCGATGCGTGATATATGAAGGTGGCAGAGCGCTATGGCCACCGCGTCCGAGGCGTCCTCTGATTCGAATTCCGGGACCTCGAGCAGCATTGTTATCATGCGCCGTACGTCCGACTTCGAGGCGCGCCCGCGCCCCGTGAGCGCAAGCTTTACCTTGGTCGGGGAGTATTCGCAGACATCGATGCCCGACATGGACGCCGCGAGAAGCGCGACGCCCCTCGCCTCGCCGAGCGTAATTGCGCTCCGAGCGTTCTTCGAAAAGAACATGCTCTCTACTGACATTATAAGGGGGGAATGGCCTTTTATTATGCCGAGAAGCCCGTCGTATATTATGGAGAGTCTTTTGGAAACCGGGAGCCCGGGGGAGGCCTTTATGCAGCCGCTTGCGATGTGCGTCACACCGCCGTTTTCGGACTCCAGAACCCCGTACCCGCAAACCCTGGAGCCGGGGTCTATTCCTATAACCCTCATTTTACGATGCAAGGCTCATCATTAGCTCTTCGGAAACGTCGAAGTTGGAGTAGACGTTCTGAACGTCGTCGCTGTCTTCGAGGGCTTCCATGAGGCGGATCATGTGCTCGGCCTCCTTACCCTCTATCTTGACGCTGTTCTGCGGAATCATCGTCACTTCGGCGTTCTCGTATTTAAGGCCGGCGCCTTCTATGGCCGACTTTACCGTCTCGAACTCTTCGGGCGGCGTGATTACCACAAGCTCGCTCTCTTCCGTTACTACGTCTTCCGCCCCGGCTTCGAGCGCAATCTCTATGAGGCGGTCCTCTTCCACCTTGTCCTTCTCGAAGGCTATGCGCCCTTTCATGTGGAACATCCACGCAACGCAGCCGTTCTCGCCAAGGCTCCCGCCGTGCTTCGTGAATATGCGCCTTATGTCGGAAACAGTCCTGTTCTTGTTATCAGTAAGGGTCTGAACCAGCACGGCGCTCCCGCCCGGGCCGTATCCTTCGTAGGAAAGCTCCTGGAAGTCGTCCCCGCCTATCTCGCCAGTGCCGCGCTTTATGGCGCGGTCTATAGTGTCGTTGGGCATGTTCTGGTTCTTGGCGGCGGAAATCGCTGTTCGGAGCCTCGGGTTGGATTCCGCATCGCCGCCGCCGTGCTTCGCCGCAACCGTAAGCTCGCGTATGAGCTTCGTAAACACCTTACCTCTCTTTGCGTCTACCGCAGCCTTTCTATGTTTGATATTAGCCCATTTTGAATGTCCTGACATGGCTGTTCACCTCGCGTCCAAGTATCCAGATTTAAAGAAGATATTAACGCTATCCATAAAATTTTATAATATCGGGCGGAAACTGGCAAGTGCGGCTGAGGCCGCTACTTAACCCTTCTCACCGTAACAGTCAGTGGCTGCGCCCCGCCGATTTTCGTCGTTATCGTCGATACTGTGCTGCCCTTGTTTATCTCGCCCACGGTCAGAATCTTCGTCGAAGGGTCTATTACCTGCCCCGAAAGGGAGCTGAAATCGAACCTTATCTCGGCGTCGTCCGGAAGCCCGAATACCTCGGCCGTTATAGACGCCGGGGAGCCTATATCCGTCTCCGGAACTATAATATTGTATCCCCAGGCCGGAATGTCCGAGTTAAAGAACGTTCCGCCCGGCTTCTTGAGGCTCACCCTCATATTCCCCGAGGAGTCGACCACGCTTCCGGGAAGGTCGATGAACTCGACCGCCGCCTGATCGGACTTCATGGCGATTATGTTGCCGTTTATAAAGCCGTTGTCCGTCGTATTCAGGATTCCGATTTCGTATTTGTCGGGTTCTAGAACGTTCTGGGACGGGAAGGTCAATGTCGTGTTCAGGTATCCGAATTCGATCAGCACTTTCTTTAAGGTGCCGAGCTCGCCTGAAGTGGCGGGAGGCGGGGTTTGGGGCTTCGAGATCTTTAGTATGCCGCTAGCCCCCGAGACTATGACGCCGTAAGAGCCGGACGCCGCCGCGGGAAGGCTGAACTTCCTCCAGCCGCCTGTCATGGCCCTTACCTCTATATCCACTTTCTGGCCCAAAAGCCCGCTTTCGTTTATCGTTCGCACGGACGTGATTTTCCCCGTGTATAGAGGGTTTACATATATCTCGCCGTCAAGGGAAGTGAACTCGATTTCCGTATACTGGGGGCCCGACGCCGAGCCCGCATCATCCCCGGCCTGGGCCAGAACCATGCCGTCCGCACCTGGCTGGCGGGGCGCCGAAGGCCCGGCCGCGAGGCAAAGCGTGCCAGCCGCGAAAACGGCCAGCGGCAGAATGGCGAGCCACGTCAACACGTTAAATGTCCTTATCATAAGTCCCTCTTTTTCATATCTTTATTATTACAAACCGGATAATGCGCCCCCCTAAATCCGCAAGTTCATTATAGCATAAAGGATCCCCTTTGTTTAAGTAGTACGGGAACCTCGCATACGCCGGAAGCGTAAATTATTCCCGAAAATACTCACTTGACAAATTACTCGTTTAACATGCATAATAAAGGTGTCTGAAACTTTTATCGCAACTCAAAGAGAACTGACACTCATTTCCGTACATTCGTAGCGAGACATTTGCATTAAACTCCTATAAAAAACACAAGAGGGCAAGGACCAGGAACATATGGCTAGAGCAACCAAATTACGGGAAAAATCCGAAGAGAAAGAAACCGTTCAGGAAGCACATTTCCTTAATCTAAACGACATAAGAAACAAGAAAAACGTAGAGCTCATGAAGATGGCGAGGGACCTCGAAATCGAAGAGACCTCCCGCATGACCAAGCAGGATATTATCTACGCAATACTTAAGGCACAGAGCGAAAAAGAAGGAGTGATATACGCCGAGGGCGTGCTCGAAATCCTTTCCGAGGGATACGGTTTCCTCCGCTCGCCGAAGTACAGCTACCTTCCTGGTCCGGACGACATTTACGTATCGAAATCGCAGATAAGGTCTTTTAACTTAAAGACGGGCGACACCGTAGGCGGCCAGGTCCGCCTCCCGAGAGAGGGCGAGAAGAACCTTGCGCTTCTCAAGATAGAAGAGGTCAACTTCGATTCGCCCGAAGCCTGCAGGGAGCGCGTCGCTTTTGAAAACCGCGTCCCCCTACACCCCGAGGAAAAGATAGTCCTCGAGCACGACCCGAACGAATTCTGCAGCCGCGTGCTGGATCTCTTCATCCCCATAGGTAAGGGGCAGAGGGGTCTCATAGTCGCGCCGCCAAGGACGGGTAAAACGATACTACTTCAGAGAATCGCCAACGCAATAACCCAGAATCACCCCGAAGTAATGCTGATAGTCCTTCTCATAGACGAGCGCCCCGAAGAGGTCACGGACATGGACAGGTCCGTAAACGGCGAGGTCGTTAGCTCCACCTTCGACGAGCCGCCGCAGCGCCACATACAGGTTGCCGACATGGTCCTCGAAAAGGCCAAGAGGCTCGTCGAGCACGGTAAGGACGTCGTCATTCTTCTCGACAGTCTCACGCGTCTCGCACGCGCCAGCAACACCGTAACCCCCGCCAGCGGAAGGGTGCTCTCGGGCGGCATGGAGGCCAACGCGCTCCAGAGGCCGAAGAGGTTCTTCGGCGCCGCGAGGAACACCGAAGAAGGCGGCAGCCTCACGATCATCGCGACGGCCCTTATCGACACGGGCAGCAGAATGGACGAGGTCATCTTCGAAGAGTTCAAGGGTACGGGCAACATGGAGGCCTACCTCGACAGGAGGCTCGCCGACAAGAGGGTCTTCCCGGCCATCGATCTCCAGCGCTCCGGCACGAGGAAAGAAGAGCTCCTCCTCGACGCGGACATACTCAACAAGGTATGGCTCCTTAGAAAGGTGCTCAGCCCGATGAACACCGTCGAAGCGATGGAGTTCCTGCTCGACAAGATGAGCGGCACGAAGTCGAACAAAGAGTTCTTCAATATGATGAACTCCTGACGGACGCTGGCGTAATCCGAATAAAACCGAAAATCTAAAACCCGGGCCGTCCGGGATACGGAAGAGTTTCGCCTTTCGCTTGCCCCCGGCTTTCCCGCCCTTTAGAATAAGTTCATACTCTTGAGCTACTTCAGAAGGGACTCGCTCACTTTATACGCCGCGCTATTCCTGGCGGTTCTGCTCTCGGCATTCATATCGCCGGGGACGGCGGGGGTGCGCGCAGCGGGCCTCCCCGAGCCCGACCGGGAAGCGATCTTCCACCCCGTCCATGCACGGAACGGGATGGTCGTCTCCGAGGAGAAATACGCGACCGAGGCCGGGCTAGAGGTCCTTAGGGAAGGCGGGAACGCCGTCGACGCCGCCGTAACGGTCGGCTTCGTCCTTGCCGTGACTTTCCCGCGCGCGGGAAACCTCGGCGGCGGCGGATTCATGCTCGTGCGGATAGCCGAAACGGACGAGGTCGTCGCGATCGACTACAGAGAAAAAGCCCCCAAGGCCGTCACGGCGGAGACGTTCCTAGACAAGGACGGCAATGTCGATACGGAGAAATCACGCTACAGCGTGCTTTCTGCCGGGGTCCCGGGCACCGTCGCCGGGCTTGCGCTCGCCCTCGAAAAATACGGCACGATACCGCTCGATCGGGCGATACGCCCGGCGCTGGAGCTCGCCGAAAACGGCTTTCCGGTGAGCGAGGGACTCGCGGCGTCGCTCAGCGATGCGAAAAGCCGCATGGAAAGGGAGCCCGAGAGCATGCGGGTTTTCTTCAAGGAAGGGGGAACACCCTACGCGCCGGGAGAGGTTCTGGTGCAGAAGGACCTCGCGGAGACTTTGAAGCTCATTTCAGAGGACGGCCCCGAGGCGTTTTACGAAGGCGAGATAGCCGTCAAAATAGCCCGGTTCATGAAGGAGAGCGGAGGGCTCATAACGGAAAAGGATCTGGAGGAGTACAGCGCAGCCCTGAGAGAGCCAGTGCACGGGACGTACAGGGGATACGAGATATTCTCCATGCCTCCCCCGAGCTCGGGCGGGGTGCATCTTATAGAAATGCTGAACGTCTTAGAAGGGTTCCCCCTCGGCGAGTACGGGCACAATACTGCGAAGACGATAAATCTCATGGCCGAGGCGATGAAGTTCGCCTACGCCGACCGCTCGGAGCACCTCGGCGACCCTGACTTCAAGAAAGTGCCGGTAGCTGAGCTCACGTCCAAGAAGTACGCCGAAAATCTGAGAAAGAGGATCTCACCCGGAAGGGTCACGCCGTCCGTACTCATAAAGCCCGGCGAAATGCCTCCCGGAGAGGGACAGAACACGACTCACTTTTCGGTCATCGATTCGGGCGGCAACATGGTCTCGAACACCTACACGCTCAACTTCGATTACGGCTCGAAGATAACCGTCCCCGGAACGGGGATACTCCTCAATAACGAGATGGACGATTTCTCCATGAAGCCGGGTGAGCCGAACGCCTACGGGCTCCTCGGCGGGCGGGCCAACGCCCCCGAGCCGGGGAAGAGGATGCTTAGCTCGATGACGCCCACTATCGTCCTCAAAGACGGCGCGCCGTTCCTCGCGACGGGGAGCCCGGGCGGGAGCCTTATCATCACGACGGTCCTTCAGGTAATCACGAACGTTATAGATTTCGGCATGAATATATCCGAGGCGACCAACGCACCGCGCGTTCATCACCAGTGGCTTCCCGACAAGCTCCGGGTCGAAAAGGGCATCTCTGAAGATACGCTCCGTCTATTGAAGGAAAGGGGCTACTCGATAGATACGGGCAACACTATGGGGAGCGCCCAGAGCATTATGAAAAAAGGGGAATTTCTGTACGGCGCTTCCGACCCAAGAAGGCCGGGCGGCCTTGCGGAAGGATACTAAACGGTTATTTCGAGCATCCTGTCTATGGACTTCTTGGCCAGCCTAGCGGTGGCCTCGGGAACCTTCACTTCGTAGACCTCTTCTTCGAGGGACTGTAAAACCTTCTCTAAGGTTATCATCTTCATGAACCTGCAGACGGCGTCTTCCCTCGCCGGGTAGAAGGTCTTGTCCGGATTGGCCTTACGGAGCGGATGGAGCATCCCGGTTTCGGTTGCAATGACGAACTCCTTCGCCTTTGAAGTCACGGCGTGCTTAATCATCCCGCCCGTTGAGAGGAACTTGATGTGTCCGTTGCCGTTGCCGTTGCCATTTCCGTTACCGTTTGCGGAGCCGTTCATCCCCTCGTACATGAGGCTCGTCGTGCACCCGCACTCGGGATGGACGACCAGCTCTGCCCCGGGGTGATTGCTTTCCATTTCCTCGAGGTCGCGGGTCCTTATGCCGGCGTGTACGTGACACTCGCCCGGCCATATGTGGAGCTTACGGCCCGTGACCCTGGCCGCGTATGCGCCGAGGAACATGTCCGGGAGGAAGAGTATTTCCTTGTCTTCGGGTATGGACTGGACGACCTTGACGGCGTTCGAAGACGTGCAGCAGTAATCGCTCTCTGCCTTCACCTCGGCGGTCGTGTTGATGTACGAAACGACGACCGCGCCCGGATGCTCGCTCTTCCACGCCCTCAGCTGATCGGCCGTTATGGCGTCGGCAAGCGAGCACCCCGCTTTTAGATCCGGGATGAGCACTTTCTTTTCGGGGGAGATGATGGAAGCGGTCTCGGCCATGAAATGGACGCCGCAAAAGACGATAATATCCGCCTCGGTCGTGGCCGCCATCTGCGAAAGAGCAAGGGAATCGCCTGTGAAATCGGCTATATCCTGCACCTCGGGAATCTGATAATTGTGCGCCAGGATGACAGCATTTTTCTCTTTTCTGAGAAAATCTATCTTCTCCGCAACGCTCTTGCGCTCGGTCATTCTTTCCTCAAAATGCGTTTGCACTGGAAAGGTAATTATACCAGATAGAGGCCTATATCTAAAGCCGGGGGGGAGTGGGTGATGGCCCCGACGGAGATGAAGTTGACCCCCGTTTCGGCCACTTCCCTTATATTTTTGAGCGTAATTCCGCCCGAAGCCTCGACGAGAGCAGCCCCGTCGATGAGCCTTACGGCCTTTTCCATCTGCTCTGTACTCATATTATCGAGCATGATGATGTCGGCCCCGGAGATGAGGGCTTCCTTTACCTCTTCGAAATTCGAAGCCTCGACCTCTATCTTGAATTTATTCCTGTATTTCTTCCGCATTATCTGGACGGCGTTTGAGATGCCGCCGGCCATTTTAATGTGGTTGTCCTTTATTAGAATCCCGTCGTAGAGCCCGAAGCGGTGGTTGAATCCCCCGCCGACCGCGACGGCGTACTTATCCAGCACCCTGAATCCGGGCACAGTCTTTCTCGTGTCGAGTATCTTCACGGGGAGCCCGTCGACGGCTTTTACGTACCTGGCGGTCAGCGTCGCTATTCCCGAGAGGCGCTGCATTATGTTGAGCGCGAGCCGCTCTCCCGAAAGGAGCGCCCTCGTAGAGCCGTTTATCTCGCTCAGTATGTTCCCGGGCTTTATCTCGTCGCCGTCGTTTACGTTATCGACGCATACGACCGTATGGTCGAGCTTCTGAAACACCCTCTTCGCTATTGGAAGCCCAGCGACGATGCCGCGCGCCTTGGCGCGTATAATGGCCTTGGAGTCGTCGCTCTCCGAAGCGAGTGTGTTCGTCGTGATGTCGCCGTCGCCTATGTCTTCCCTGAGAGCGTATTCAATCAGCCTGTCCACACGTGTAAAATCGAGATCTACTTTCCTCATCTGTTCTTCCGCAGTCTCCTTACTCTTCGACCGGTATGAGCGCAGGCGCACCGCCCTTTCTCATAACTATATGCTTTCTCCACGAAGGGTCTTCTTCCGGGAAGTCTTCCCGAATGTGAACGCCTCGGGACTCCTCTCTTAAGAGAGAGAACTCGGTTATGAAGCCGCACACCTCGAGTATCATTTCCATCTTGAGTTTATAATAACCTGAGAGCTTCTCAAGAAGCGGCGTAAGTCCGGCGAGATCGCTCCCGGCCGACGTGATCCCCTCCCTGCTCCTTACTATTCCGACGCTGCGGTTCATTATACGCGCGGCCGATGTTTTCAGCTCGCCGAAGATCTTCTTCTCGGCCTCTGCAGGGTTATGCACCAGGGGGCCTCCCGGCATGGACGAAGTATCGAACCCCGCGCCGTCGTAATCGACGGCCCCGTCGACGGCTCGCTTCCCGAATACGACGCATTCGAGAAGGGAGTTGCTGGCGAGCCGGTTTGCCCCGTGGACGCCCGTCGATGCGACCTCTCCGCAGGCGAAAAGACCCTTTATATTTGTCTCACCCATAAGCCCTGTCTTCACCCCGCCTATCATGTAATGAGCCGCCGGGGCCACCGGCACGAGGCTCTCGGTCATGTCCACACCCGCAGCGAGGCATGCCTCGTATATGTTGGCGAAGCGGGATTTGAGATAGGCGGAATCCAGGTGACGCATGTCGAGGTAGACGAAATTCCTGCCGGATTTTTCTATTTCGATGGATATGGCGCGGGATACGATATCCCTCGGCGCGAGCTCTCCGAGGTCGCTGTACCTGTACATAAACCTCTCGCCCGTGCATCCGAGGAGATGCGCCCCCTCGCCCCTGAGGGCCTCGGTTATTAGGAAGCTCGCCCCACGCTCGTTGTAAAACGCAGTCGGATGAAACTGGAGGAACTCCATATCCGAGATCGCCGCCCCCGCTTTAAAGGCGAGCGCCACGCCCTCGCCCGTCGAGCTCTCGGGGTTTGTCGTTCTTTCGAAGAGCGCCGACGCCCCGCCCGTCGCAAGTATCGTCGATTTGGCACGGAACAGTATCGGCTCGAAGCCATTCCCTAGCGCGAGCGCCCCCGAACACGCAGCGCCGTCCGAAAGGAGCTCGACGACGCCGGTGCTTTCGAACTTTTTAATCGCCGGATTCTTCTCGACGGCTGCGATGAGGAAATTCACCATCTCTCTGCCGGTCGAGCTCCCGCCCGCGTGGAGGACGCGCCTCTTCGTATGGCCGCCTTCGAGGCCGAGCTCGAGCCCGGTCTCTGAAGAATCGAATTTCATTCCCTTCCCTATGAGCTCTATAACGCGCTCGCGGCCTTCGTTCACGAGCACCTCGACGGCCTTCGGGTTGTTAAGCCCCCTTCCCGCCCGCATGGTGTCCTCTATGTGAAACCACGCCGAATCGTCCGGGTCGACGACGGCGGCAATGCCCCCCTGTGCCCAGTAGGAGTTACTCTCCTTCACCGTCGATTTCGTAAGGAGCGTGACTCTCCCGAAGCCGGCCGCGTAAAGGGCAGCGTAGAGCCCCGCAAGGCCGCTGCCTATGATAAGAAAGTCGGAGTATATTTCCGCCGGCGTAGGGCCGCCGGCCTCATTAATGCTCATATGATATTACCGTTCGTCATTGGGAGATTTCAGCCCTGGCCCGGACCTATGGATTCGAGTATCGCCTCTTTTATCTCGGCGATCCTTTCGGGGTCGGCTATCTTCTTGCCGTTCATATCCACGACGTAGAATGCGTCGACGACCTGGTCGACCTTGGTCGAGATTTTAGCGTATTCGATCGAGAGCCCGAGGTCCCTGATTGCTTTGGTTATGTCGTAAAGGAGCCCCGACCTGTCGTATGTGTAAATGTCGATCACGGTCGCCGCGTCGGAGGATTCATTGTCGAGCATAACCCTCGACGGATATTGCTGCGGCACTGACTTGCCGTAAAGAGGCCTTTCGAGCTTCCTCTTCGCGACAAGCTCGCCGACGTCGATCTCTTTCGCGAGTACTTGCTTCATGTTGTCCCGGAGCTTGGCCCACGCCTCGTCGTCAACCCCGAGTGAAGAGCCGAGGCGGTTCAAATAAAAGACGTCGAGTATTCTGCCGTCGCTTCTCGTCGTGATCCTAGCCCCGAGGATGTTAAAGCCGGAGGCCCTTATGACGCCGCAGAGGCGCGAGAATATTCCGGGCTCGTCGAATCCCCAGAACGTAAACTCGTTGTAATCCTCTTCTGGAAAAAAGAGAATGTCCATCCCGACGGTATCTTTATGCTTGGCGATAAAGCCGAGATGATAGGCGATCTTGTGGGCCGAAAATCCGAGGAAATAAGACTCGGGCATGGCCTTTAATATCTCGCCCGCCTTCTTCCTCGATATCCTGGTGCCCGTTATCTTGATAACCTCTCCGATGATCCTCTCCTGCCTTGCGACCGGGTCTTCGACCTTCAGCACGCCCCTTTCGAGGACCTTGGCCGTCCTTATGAAAAGCTCCTTCAGGAGCATTCCCTTCCAGTTCGTCCAGACGTCGGGCCCGACCGACTTGATGTCGGCGTAGGTCAGGAGATAGAGGAGCGAGAGGGTTTCGAGTGTTTTTACCGACTTTGCGAAACGCACGATAAGGCTGTAGTCGTGTATGTCCCTTCGCTGCGAGAAATGAGACATTATAAGATGGTTCTTCACCAGGAATTCGAGCTGCTTTCTCTCTTCGTCGGTGAGCCCGATACGCTTCGCTATCTTCGGAATCATCGCCGCTCCCTTTTCGGCGTGCCCCTTGCCTTCGCCCTTGCCCATGTCGTGAAAGAGGCAGGCCAGGTACAGGACGTGCCTGTTCACGAGCGACTCCGCCGTCTTCGTAAGGAGCGGAAGCTCTTTTTCGTATCTGTAGCTCAGGAGATTCTCTATCTCCCTCACCATGAATATGGAATGGACGTCAACGGTGTAAACGTGGTAGGCGTCGTGCTGCACCATGCAGACTATCTTTCCGAATTCCGGAATATAATTGCCGAGGAAGCGGAGCCTGTTCATTTCCATCAGGGTTTCGGCGACGTTCTTGCCCTTCTTGAGAATTCTGAGGAAAGAGGCATTCATCTCAGGATTGGACCTCATCTTCTCGTCCATTTTGCCGATGTTGACGTTCTCGCGTATAAGGTCCAAAAGATAGTTACTCATCCGCACCTGATGCTTGTTCGCGTATTCGAACGCCTTCATCAGGTTTGCCGGATTGTCCGTGAATATGTTTACGTTCGAGACCGAAAGAACCCCATTCTGTATGATAAAACCGCTGTCGAGCGTGATCGTTTTCGATGCCCTTATTCCGGACCTCTGATCCATGACGCACTTTTCGATGAGCCTTCTCGACTGCTCGGTGAGCTCGTTCCCGCGGAGATAGTAGATGCGCATGAATCTCTCGACGGCGGGGAGATCGGCGTCCTTGAACCCGAGGAACCTCGCTATCTTTTCCTGGAACTCGAAGCCGAGCCTGTCCTCCATGCGGCCCGCGAGGTAGTGAAGCTCGGACCTTACAAGCAGAAGAAAATTCAGGCTCTTCTCGAAGATCCTGATCTCGTTCTCCATGAGTATCCCTTTGGGGAGGAGCTCGGCAAAGGTCTTGACCTTGAACTTGGCCTGCGCGATCCAGAGCGCGTAGTGTATGTCACGGAGCCCGCCCTCTCCCTCTTTAACATTGGGCTCGAGGAGATATACGGACCTTCCGAAACGGTTTATCCTGCTTTCGTTTTCCGCTATTTTCTGCTGAATGAATTTATGTGATATGGACGGAAGAAGATCGGAAAAGAGCCTTTTATTCAAATCGAGGTAGAGGCTCTCGTCCCCGGCCACATGCCTCGAATCGAGTAGAGAGGTCAGGATGGTCGTATCCTCGTCTTCGGAGAGCTCCATGCACTCGTCTATCGTCCTCACCGAATGACCTACGTCGAGCTTCAAATCCCAGAGGAGATAGAGCAGCTTCTCTGTGATCTCCTTGGCCAGCGTCTTGTGCCGCGGCTTGTAGAGGATCATGAGGTCGATGTCGGAATAGGGGCAGAGCTCGTTCCTACCGTACCCGCCGAGGGCTATCACGGCTACGTTGGCAAGGTCGTTGAACCCGAGCTGCGAAAGCGCCTGTCTTATGAGCTTGTCGATAACCTCGGACCGTTTTTTGGCGAGGAGGCTGCCCGTAAGCGCCTTATTCCGCTTGGCCTTGTTGTTGTGATATTCCTTAAGCTCGGCAAGCTTCCTGTCGAGCCTGGCCCTAAGGCTCTTGTTCGACTCCGGCTCGTCGGTCATGAGGTTTACAGCTTTATTCATAGTTCTTTACTCTGCATATTATATTACATCTATATTACATTCATATTCGGCGGCGTTAAACCAGGTCATAGCTTAAAGCTTATCGACACACCGTCCCTTACCGGAAGAACGGTGCTGTAAAAGCCCTCCTCGGCGAAAAGGAGCCTCGTAAACTCCCTTACCCCCTCGGTGGCCTGTGAGTTGTCTTCGGGAGAGAGCACCCTCCCGTGCCATAGCGCGTTATCCGTGATAAATAGCCCGCCTGTCCGGAGTTTTGCGTACGCCTTTCCGACGAGTGGCGGATACCATTCCTTGTCTACGTCGTTGAATATGATGTCGAACGGGCCTTTCTCGCCGTCGAATATTTCAAGCGCGTCTCCGATCTTTATTTCGACTCTGTCCAGGAGCCCCGCTCGCGTCAGGAAGCCCTCGGCCATATCGGCGTTATCCCGGGCCGCGTCCGTGAGTATCACACGGCCTCTGCCGAGCACGGCAAGGGCCTTTGCAAACCAGTAGGCGGAGTAGCCGAATCCCGAGCCGAGCTCTATGATCTCCTCGGCGCCGGATATGAGCGCAAGCTGGTAAAGGAGCCTCCCGACCGACGGGCCGACTATGGGAAAGCCGTGCTCTCGGGCGTACTCTTCCATTTCCCTCCGGACGTCATCCAAAGGGGGAGAGAACGATTCTATGTAATCCTCTATGTCGGGGTTTACTATAGGATGGTCGGGCCCGTGGGACTGGCTCATTTCTTTCCAAACTCCACGAACGTCTCGGTGTAGCCGCTCCGCTGGTTTTCGGCCCGGGCCATTACGAACAGGAGGTCCGAGAGCCGGTTGAGATAAATAAGGACGTTCTTTCCGACCTCTTCCTCTTCCATGAGTTTTACGACCTTCCTCTCGGCCCTTCTGGAGACCGTCCTCGCGAAGTGAAGGTAGGCCCCACCCGCGCTCCCGCTCGGGAGTATGAATTCCTTAAGGGGCTTAAGCTCTTCAAGTAGGACGTCTATGGTGGATTCGAGCCCGGCTATCCTGTCCTCGCCTATGCGCGGGACCTCGAACCCCGGAGGGCTCGCCAGCTCGGCGCCTATGATAAAGAGGTCGTTCTGTATGGCTTTAAGCGTCTCCGATATGCCGTCGGCGGCGACCATGGTCCTGGCGATCCCGAGGACGGCGTTGAGCTCGTCCACGTCGCCGTAGGCTTCCACCTTGGACGAGGCCTTGCTGACCCTTTCGCCGCCTATGAGCGAAGTGAGCCCCTCGTCCCCTGTCTTCGTATAAACCTTCGTTATACGGACTTTAGCCATAGAGGAATTCTAACCGAACGGCATATACGCTTCAAACGGCCCGCCGTTGGGGTGCGGCGGGCGCGGAGGGGCATTCTTAATCCTTTGAAAGGCTGTTTTCGATAACTTCAGTTATGTGCCCCTTGGGAAGGGCGCCTATTATCTTGTCGTCGGGGGAGCCGTTCTTGAATAGTATCATCGTCGGGATGCTCCTTATCCCGAAAGCCTGTGCAGTATATGGGTTTTCATCGACGTTCAGCTTTCCGACCTTTATCCTGCCCTCGTAATCGCCGGCTATCTCGTCCAGCACCGGCGCTACAGCGCGGCAGGGAGGGCACCACTCGGCCCAGAAATCGAGAAGCACGGGTACGCCTGATTTCAGCACCTCGTCGTCGAAGTTATCGTCTGTAATTTGTACGGTTTTCCCCATTCGATATCTCCTTCAATTCATTTTTAACGGATTAGATAACAAATGATACTCGATGGATTCATGGCCCTCCCGAAGTATAATGCCGAATTATGGCCGAGCCCGCCGGCACGGACCAACCCCGTTCCCCGTATGCTATACTCTTCAAGAAAGCTTCAAGGCAGTATAAGGATGGTTTATGGATTTATCTTCTCTTGATCTCAAGGACGTTTCCAATCTTTCAAATTTTTCGGGCATGGTGCCGCTGTTCCCGTTATCGACGGTGGTATTCTTCCCCAACACCCTTCTCCCCCTCCACGTTTTCGAACCCAGATACAAACAGATGGTAAACGACGTCATTAAATCCGAAAGGATTATCGGAATGGCTCTGCTAAAGCCGGGATGGCAATCGAATTATTATGGGAATCCGGAGATTTACGACGTGGCCGGCATGGGAAGGATAGTGAGCTCCGAGACGTGTACCGACGGGAAGATAAATATAGTCCTCTACGGCCTTAAGAGGGTGCGTATAACTGAGATAGTAAAGGACAAGCCCTATAGGCTCGCGCGGGTGAATATACTCGAAAACGCCCACGGCCCCGACGAAGAGAGGCTTCGGGGGCGCATAGAAGAGCTCATCACGAAGTGGAACTTCACGCTAGGGGAGAAAGAAAAGGCCCACAGGATCAACGTCAATACGAAGCTTCCGCTCGACTGCCTTACCGATGCACTAGGGACCCTGATATTTTCTAATATATTCGAAAAGCAGATGCTCCTCGAAGAGCCGAGCATCGAAAAAAGGGCGGAGATAATAATAAAAGACCTCCAGACGAGGCTCGATATAGTCTCCGTTACCGCCGGAAAAAGCGGCGGGATAATCGACAAGAGGAATCTAAACTGATTCCGACCTCAGGAATTCGAGCACAAGCTCGTCCACCTCTTCCTGCCTTTCCCTCCAGAACCCATGCCCCACACCGGGGAATGTCTTAAGCCTGGCCCCTTTTATTAAAGATGCGAGCTCCCTCGTTTTCTTGGGCGACGTCGTAAGGTCGGTCTCCCCCAGCATCACCAGCGTCGGCACGTCGATCTTCGAAAGAAGCTCCGTCGTGTTGTGCGTCTCGACCGCATGGCTCTGGCCTATGTAGCCGCGGAGCGTGTCCGGGTTCTCGGGAATGGCCGCCATCGTGGCCTTAAGTGTGGAGATATTCTTCTCGATGTATTCCCTCGTGTAGCCGAGGTAAAGGGCCATCGTCCAGACAGCCTTCATGCCGACCTTGGCAGCGATCTCGCGGCCCGTGTCGAGTATGACGTTCCCTACCTCGTCGCGCGATGCCGCCGAGCATCCCATGACGAGCTTACTCACCTTGTGGGGGTGCTTGATTGCAAGCCACTGCCCTATCATGCCGCCCATCGACTTCCCGGCGACGTGCGCCTTCTCGATGCCTATGGCGTCCATGAGCCCCGCCGTGTCGTCCGCCAGGTCGGCCGTCGTGTACCCCGGCCCGGGCTTGTCCGAAAGCCCCGAGCCCCGGTTGTCGAATACGACCACCTTGAAATGCTTCGAGTATATAGGCACCTGCGTCGCCCAGCTCTGCGCCTGGCTCCCGAGGCCGCCTATGAGGACGACGGGATATCCCTCGCCGTGAACTTCGTAATATAGTTTGACGCCGTTTACGTCTGCGTAGGCCATTAGTAGTCGTCCTCCGATGATACGGGTCTTTTCGTTTCGAGATACTCGGCGAGTATATACACGGCCGCCATCTTGTCGATCACCTTCTTCCGCTTCTTTCGCGAAACGTCGGCTTCTATAAGAAACCGCTCCGCGTTCTTCGTGGAATAACTCTCGTCCCAGAAATTTATGGGGATTCCGAATTTTTCGAGGACGAGCGAGGCGAACTTCTTTATCTCCTCACCTCGACGCGTCATGCCCCCGTCGCCCCGCATCGGAAGGCCGACGAGGACCTCCCCGGGCTCGTACTCCGCGATTATCTTCGCGAGCTCCGCCGTGTCGTGCTCCTTATCCTTCCGCATTATAGTGGTCACGCCGTTGGCCGTAATGCCGAGGAGGTCGCTTACCGCAACCCCTATGGTCTTCGAGCCGACGTCGAGTGCAAGTGTTCGCTTCATATGAATCGTCCGGCCGGGCGGGCGTACGGATATTTTAACATTATCGGCGGGCTTAATCGGGAACGGTGCGAAGTATCAGTAAAGCGTCTCGTCGGTATAGGTATTGATCCTGTTCCGCCAGCCCGGGAGCCACCTCTTCTCGTTACGCTCCGGGGGAGAATTCCTGACCCGTCTCTCGAGGACGAACTCCGCCGACCGTGCGAATTCAGCGAGCGCCGGCGGGCCGGTCTCGGTGCCTTTCATATTGGCGAGCACCTGGAGGAGCCCCCAGCCCTGCCCCTTGTATCTTTCGGACTCCGAAACGCCCTCGCCCTTGAAGTTGACGTAGTCGATTAGTGCATACATACCCATGCCGGACTCGGCGACGCGGTAGAACTGTTTTTCTATATTCCCCCTCAGATCTGGAGGGGCTGCATTAAGCATGGCGGGGAGGCTCTTTTCCAGCCTGTCGGCTATGAAGGACGCCTGGAGCGTGAATGTGCCCAGTAGAAACTCCCTCAGGGAGACCATCCTCGGGGAGTCGAACTCACTGTAGAACTCGGAGCGCGTTTTCCACGGAAGATCGAAGGGCCGAAGATCCTTCAGCCACTTCGGAATCGAAGCGTTTTCTGACTTCATATATTCGATGAGCGCGGGGAAGGTCTCTACGAAGCGGTACTCCTCGCCCGCGGGATACCACAGGAAATGCCCTATGCCGAGTGAGGCGAACTCTTCCCCCTCGTTCCACGCAGTGAGGTTCGCGGGCTTCCCGCCCGCTTCGTTCTTGTATATAAGGGCGCCAATACGGGCAAGCTCGCCATCCGACAGCGACAGATCCTTCGCCATGGACAGCGAGAACGAAAGGCATAGCGCCAGGATGAAGGTTAAAGACGCAAGCGTCCGTCGCATACGACAGCCTCCGTAATCGAATTACAGATATATGCCAGAGTAACCGAAAATACGGCTCTTATCTGTATATATGGTGCTTGAGATGCTCTTTACTGGTGATTCTTTCGAAGACCTCGCCGCACTTGTCGCATGCGTACCTGACTTCGGTCGGCGGGTGGCTTATTCCGCACCCGACCAGAATCCACCCAAAGATTGAGTAGCTCGGCTTGGGAACTATCCAGGGATTATCCCTCGTGTGTCCGCACCTGCATGTTTTCTCTGTAGATGTCTGCTCGCTCATGGTGTAATCGAACCGGCAAATATTCTAAACTGTTTTAGCCGCATATCAATATAAGAGGCGCTCCGGCTCCAAACCGAAGAGTATAGCGGATGGAAAAGCCCTTAAATGGTATTGGACTATTCAGGGCCGGGAATACCGGGTTTCCGGAGGCGCTTTACCTCGGAGCGGCGCTTCTTTTGGGAAAGCCGTTTTTCCCTGGACGCCGCCGTGGGCCTCGTTTTTCGCCTCGGGGTCGGCTTCACCGCCGCCTTCCTTACCATCTCTGTCAGACGGTCGATTGCGTCCTTACGGTTCTTCTCCTGGCTCCTGAACCTCTTGGCCTCGATTATCACTACCCCTTCATCGGTCGCCCTGTTCCCGGCGATTTTGAGAAGGCGCTCCTTAACCTCAGGGGCAAGGCTTTCTGTGCCGGCGGCGTCGAAACGTAGCTGCACCGCCGTCGAGACTTTATTCACGTTCTGCCCGCCCGGCCCCGAGGCGCGGACGAATTCGAGGCTTATCTCGTCGTCCGGGATGATAATATTCCGCGTTATTCTGGGCATGAATACAATTTATAAATTCGCGGGGAATTATTCAAGTGGTGTGGACCGGATCGGGAAAGAAGAGGGAGAAAAAAAGCGGCGGGAGTGATGTAACTCCCGCCGCCTCGTTTATATTCAAACCATATCGTCTATTCGTCCTTAAGGCTGATTCCGTACTCGGGCGTGCCGTAGCCGTGAGCCATCTGGAAGCCGCCGTATGCTTCTTCGCCGTGCTCGCTGATGTCCAGGCCCTCGGTTTCTTTGTCAGAAGAAACCCTGAGCCCCATTACGGCCTTCACCAGGAGAAGGATGATCGAGGTTCCGACGAAGGAGAATACCCAGGTTACGGCGACGCCCACGAACTGTATCCATAGCTGCTCGGGGTTGCCGAAGAAAAGACCGTTGGCTCCGTCCGGGTTGACAGCGGTGGAGGCGAAGAGCCCGGTCGCGAGAGCGCCCCAGGTGCCGCCTACGCCGTGAACGCCGACGACGTCGAGGGCGTCGTCATAGCCAAGCCTCGGCTTCAGGGTTACCCCGAAGAAGCAGAGCACCCCGCCGCCTATTCCGATAATTATGGCCGACATCGGGCCTACGAAACCCGCTGCCGGCGTGATGGCGACAAGCCCTGCTACCGCGCCGGAAGCCGCGCCGAGAACCGTGGGCTTGCCCCGGACTATCCATTCTACAGCCGTCCACGCCAGGACCGCCGCAGCGGCCGCGAGCTGGGTCGTCACGAAGGCGGTGGCCGCGAGCCCGTTCGCCCCTAGGGCGCTTCCGGCGTTAAACCCGAACCAGCCTACCCACAGAAGCGCCGCTCCGATGACGCTAAAAGGCAAAAGGTGAGGAGCCATGGGCAGCTTTCCGTACCCTGTACGTTTTCCTATCAGGAGGGCCGCCGCGAGGGCCGCTGCGCCCGAGCTTATGTGAACGACCGTGCCTCCCGCAAAGTCGAGAGCGCCCATTGCGCCTATCCACCCGCCGCCCCAAACCCAGTGGGCCAGTGGATCGTAGATTATGGTCGTCCAGAGAAGGGAAAAAAGAATGAAAGCGCTGAACTTCATGCGTTCTGCGAACGCCCCGGATATAAGGGCGACGGTTATTATCGCAAACGTCATCTGGTAAACCATGAACAAACTGTGGGGTATCGTCGACCCGTCCAGCGGCTCGGGCCCCACGCCGTTTAAGCCGAAGAAATCGAGGCCCCCGATAAGAGACGAAATATCGGTCCCGAAAGCAAGTGAATAGCCGATAATCGCCCACTGAATGGTTATAAGACCGGCCAGGAAGAAGCTCTGCATCATGGTTCCGAGAGCGTTCTTGGATCTAACGAGGCCGCCGTAAAACAGAAAAAGCCCCGGTATTGTCATCATCAATACCAGAGCGGAAGACGTCAACATCCAGGCCGTGTCTCCGGTGTCCAGAGTCGAAGCCCCTTCCTGAGCGAACGACAGCTCGGGAAATAACACAACCAAAGCCAATAAAAACAGCGCAGCTAGCGCTGGAAGTTTATACTTCAGCCAGGTCCTTATCATATAGAATCATCCTTTGTGTTAGCGGTTTTAAACGTGAAATGACTCGAGCGTGTCCGGACCCCCCCTTGCCAGAATCAATCTCGTTTATCAGTCATTTTTACTCGCAAGCTGTATACCAGATGGATGTGCATATTATTGTTAATAGTTATGGGCTCTTGCAGTAAGCAACTTAAGTCAGCATACACAGGCGTGCCTAAAAATTAGGCAAGTGGTCTTAAAATTTAAGCATCTAAGGTAAAATCCGGGCGCTCCATACAATATACGATATCGAGAAGTGGCCGTGCTACGATGCGATCTTCAGGTTTGAAGAGCATGTATTCCGCTTGAGAAAAGTGCCCGGGCAGCTAGAACTTTGTAAAAAGCGAAACGGCCGGCGAGCCAGTGATCAATGGAGAATCACTGCTCACCACAACCATCTGAATTTCGTCACTATTTGTTAAGGCTTACTACGACCCTTCCCTTCTGGCCGCCTTTTAAAATGAGATCTATCTGCTCGTCGAGGCCGCCCAGCGTAACCTCGGTGGCTATGCCGTCAAGGTCTATCTTCCACTCGCCTGCGAGCTTCGACCACACCTTCCTTCTCTCGTCCATCGGGCTGTACGCCGAATCTATGCCGACGAGTGACACGCCCCTCAGAATGAACGGGTAGACGTTTATCGGGAGCTCGCCCGAGGCCACGTTCCCGCAGCAGGTTACCACGCCGTGCTGCTTTGCCGACTTTATCGCGGTCGCCAGTATATCGCCGCCCACAGTATCGACGGCGCCGGCCCATCTCCCCTTGAGTAGAGGCCTTCCGGATGTGTCCGCAGAATCCGCCCTGCTTATGATTTCCTTAACCCCGAGCCCGGTCAAAAATTCCTTCTGATCCGTCTTGCCGGTAGACGCGACCACGCTGTAGCCCGCTTTGGCGAGTATAGCGCACGCGACGCTCCCGACGCCGCCCGTCGCCCCCGTGACGAGGACTTCGCCCATGTCCGGCGTGGTGCCGTATTCTTCCATCTTGTATACGGAGAGCGCGGCCGTAAACCCCGCCGTGCCGTATATCATGCTTTCCCTCGTGGAAAACCCCTCAGGAAGGCTGACCACCCACCCGGCAGGCACGCGTATGTACTCGCCGTAGCCCCCGTCGGTATTAGCGCCGAGGTCGTAGCCCGTTACGAGAACCTCCTCCCCGGGCTTTACCTGCGGGGAAGAGCTCTCCTCGACGACCCCGGCCGCGTCAATCCCCGGTGTATGCGGGTAGTTCTTCGTAACTCCCTTGTTTCCCGTCGCTGAAAGTGCGTCTTTAAAGTTAAGCGAGGAATAGTGAACCCGTATCAGAACCTCCCCTTCCGGAAGGTCAATGACCGACCGCTCCTTGATAGACCTTGTGAACTTGCCGTCTTCCCCCTCTTCTACAACCAGTGCTCTGAATTTTTTGTCGCTCATGGAATCGCCTCCTCGAAATTCCGCATTTTCGCGCGGGGACGGGATATATAAACACCCCCAAGAAATATTACCGAATATTCGGTAATGACAACCGCGCGAGGGCATCCGGAGGTAGTTTAAAACCAGTTGCCCACAGCGAAGGCGGGTGATATGCTTTGCATATACACAAAAGTCCTGATCCGAAAAGGCAAACCGCTCGAAAGGGCGGGGCGCAATGCCGAAGCCTAAAGGCCACGAGCCCATGGCGACACGGTTGCCGAACAGAGGGACCCCGAATCTTTATCCTGCATTGCTATGCCCTCGAAACGGACACGGACTGGGGGGTGGTACAGTGAAATACGCGGTCTTTTTCCTTCTTCTGGCTTTTTCATTTCTCGCTGCGGACGGAGCGCCCGCCGTCGAGCTTACGACGGTGAAAGTCGCGGGAGGCTTCTCCGATCCTCTATACCTCACCTCCCCGGTCGGCGACTCGCGCCTCTTCGTGGTAGAGCAAAACACGGGACGCATCAGGATCATAAAGAACGGAGTCGTTCTTCCGACGCCGTTCCTCGACATCGGGGCCAAGGCGTCGAGCAGCGGCGAAAGAGGGCTTCTCGGTCTCGCGTTCCACCCGAACTATTCCTCGAACGGCTACTTCTACGTGAACTACACGGACAACAGCGGCAACACCGTCGTAGCCCGCTACAGGGTCTCGGGAAATCCCGACGTCGCAGACGCCGCGAGCGAGACGGTCCTCATGACGGCAACCCAGCCGTTCAGTAACCACAACGGCGGGATGATGGCCTTCAGCCCGAACGACGATTACCTCTACATAGGCATGGGCGACGGGGGCTCAGGCAACGACCCCGGGAACAGGGCCCAGGACGGAAACGTGGTCTTCGGCAAAATACTCAGGATGGACGTCGGGAACGGCACCGTCTTCAGGGACGCGCCGGGAAACCCCTTCAGCAATAACCCGTCGTTTCTGGGCAGCATATGGGCCCTCGGGTTCAGAAACCCGTGGAGGTTCAGCTTCGACAGACTGAACGGCGACCTCTACATAGCGGACGTCGGCGAGGGCTCGCGCGAGGAGGTTAGCTGGCAGTCGGGCGACAGCTCGGGCGGGGAGAACTACGGCTGGCGCTGCATGGAGGGTAAGGCCTGTACGGGTCTCTCCGGATGCACGTGTAACTCCCCCGGGCTGACGATACCCCTCCACGACTACACCCACTCCGGCGGGAACTGCTCCATAACCGGCGGATACGTATACAGGGGCACAGACATACCGGAGCTCGACGGCACGTATTTCTACGCCGATTTCTGCACGGGGAGGATATGGTCCTTCAAACGAAACGGCAGCGGCGTTACACAGCTTACCGAGCGCACGGCAGAGCTAAAGCCCCAAACGGGCGGGACCATAAACAACATCACCTCGTTCGGAGAGGACGACGGGGGCGAGATATATATAGTCGACAAGGACGGCGAGATATTCAAAATTGTCGAGAGAACCGGGCCGGGCCCGACTCCCACCCCAACGGCTCCCCCCACGCCGCAGCCCGGGAATCCTGTGCTCGGAGCTCTCAGTCCCGGAACTGCGGGCACGCGGAACACTGTAGCAGTAACCGGCGCGCCGCCGGGTGCGAGGGTAAGTTTCGCCTATTCCCTGATTTCGTCAGGTTCGACGGTTTTAAGAGGCGGCGCATGTAACGGCCAGATTCTACGTTTGAGCCGCGCGAGCATAATAGCTTCCGGGACAGCGAATTCGGTCGGCCAGGCTACGCTGAGCCCGACACTTCCGTCCAGCACCGGTGGGAGAACGATTTATATGCAGGCGATAGTCGAGAGCGGAGCCTCGTGCATTCTGACGGACAGGACTTCCCAGTCCATCGGGCGCGCGCAGGCGTCCCCGGGAGGAGGAGGCAGAGGCCCGACCCGTCCGTCACGGCCCGGGGG